>Ga0074198_1000428_pt1 | contig 45917 bp, 49 predicted proteins | sample EPASupsiteSAE323_FD_64527 | JGI IMG/M metagenome (GOLD analysis project Ga0074198, IMG submission 64527) | Bioremediated contaminated groundwater from EPA Superfund site, New Mexico - Sample SAE3-23 | ecosystem: Environmental > Aquatic > Deep subsurface > Groundwater > Contaminated ... | reverse complement strand
TATTATCTTTATTATCTTTATTATCTTTATTATCTTTATTATCTTTATTATCTTTATTATCTTTATTATCTTTATTATCTTTATTATCTTTATTATCTTTATTATCTTTATTATCTTTATTATCTTTATTATTTTATGCTGTTCCTAATATTCCTCGCATTTAATCCTCTATCCTGCATTCCGTGCATTTGGCTCGTTACTGAATATTTTTATTAGCCTTTGATTTTGTTCCAGTTCATCCAGGCGATTTGTTCGCGGCTTGTTCGCGCCCTTCGCGCCTATCGCGTGAGGTCCAAATTCGCGCGAAAATGCCGATGCTGCAAAATACCTGGTTCATGCGAAGGCGCGAAGCCGCGAAGCCCGCAACGCAGCGAAGAGACGAAATCATGATTAGTGCTATGATTTTGTGTTTTGGAATCGTCCACGGGTTAGCGGACGGACCGCGGAGATGCGATATGCCGCTCGCAAAAATTGGGGTAATTAGGAGGGAGGCAAAAGTCCAGGTAACTCTTGGAGGGGGAAAGAAATGAGGTCTTGACCTTTGCCAATTATATCTACGACAATCAACGTATTTAAGGATTTCGTAACCTGTTCATGGACCCAAGCCTGTCGTATTGCTGAAGATAAAAACCGCCAATATCATCCTTCTTTCGCTAACATTCTTCTTCAAACCGATTTCGGATATTGAAATCGGACTTTGGGCCCCTCGAATGGCAAACTCTTTAAATTCCAAGATCCAAGGACATTGCAGATTTATGAAAAATGATATTTTGGGAGAGATATGATTTGGGCCACAAAGAGCTGACTGAGAAGGATTTGAGCATCGAAGAGAAGAAGGTTTTTGGCAGGATCATCGACATGTGGGCGGCTGCCAATCCGGAGAAACCGTATGAGCACAGCACCGAGGCAAATCTTCTGAAACACGCCCAAAAGGATGACTTGTCTCCTGAGACGATCCGGAAGGTTCTCGACGAGCTGGAAGGAAAGGGATTGATTCGCAGAGATGTGGAGAAGGGCGAGACCTTCATCAAATACATGGTTGGGGCCGCGCACATCGTCAAGGAGCTGCAAAAGACGGATTACGTTTTCGAAACGCGGGATTTCAAGCCACCCCATCATTAGCGAGAGGTTCCGGCGTTTTTCATCTCCGCGCCATCCCCGATACTATCTTTTTGGTATCTCTTCGCCGAATTTGCGAGCCTTCCATTCAGAAGCGATTCCAGACGCCATCCTTCAAGGAAAACAATTATAAACTCAAGGCCTGACCAAAAAAAGAGCAGAAATCACGTGGTACGGGGTTATTGGGATGATCAAGCACATTGTCATGTTCAAGCTCAAAGAATCGGCAGATGGAATGGAAAAAGCGGAAAATATTCAAAGACTCAAGTCAATGCTGGAGGCCCTGCCTGCCAAGATTGCGGAGATCAAATTCTTCGAGGTCGGCGTCAATTTTTGTGATGCTCCTGTCGCCTGCGATCTGGTCCTCGATTCCAAGTTCGAGAGCAAGGAGGCGCTGCTCAACTACCAGAAGAACCCGGAACACGTTGCTGTGGCCAACTTTGTCGGGAAGGTCTGCGAGAATAGAGTCGTTGTGGATTATGTTCTCTAATTCATGAATAAATAATAGATCAAAATGGTTTATGCGAAGGACGTGATTATCAAATGAAGATCGGAGTCTGCGGCATTGCCTGCGAGGCCTGTCCGCGTATGGTGAGCGGAACGTGCCCGAACGGAGAGGCGGGCTGCCAACCAAAGGAAAACAGGATGTGCAAGATTGCCACCTGCGCTTTTCGAAAGGGCGTGGCTCTCTGCTTCCAGTGCCCGGAGTTTCCCTGCGAGACCACGAAGCTTGGACCGATCAGCTACGGCTACTGCCAGTTCATATCGGGAAAAGAATCCTGAACCCGGTTTCGCAAATTTTTATTTTAAGTTAAATATTGTTCGCTGCGCTAAACAATTTAATCTCAGGAGATCTCATCCTTCAATCCCTTGACGAAATGCCCGGAGGTGATCCCGCCCAGCGCCATAGGCCTGATCCTTTGCGTCAAAGCCCGAAGCTCTTCGTTCAGAGATCCGCCTCCCCTTTCCGTCAGCCGTATTGCCTGCAAATAAATCTCCGTCATCTCGCGGGCGTACCTCTCCGTCCGCCCGCGTGCGTCCACGGCAACGCCATCCAGGCCGATCTCAAAGATGCGGGGCATATAGTCCAGGAGGCATGTCTCGGCTGAATTGAAGATATGCGTTCTCATGTCGTCGTCAAGCCGCAGCGGAAAAGTGCGTCGGAAGTCCTGCAAGCCCCAGAAGACCGATGCTGCGGCCTTTTCCTTTTCTTTATTTTTTTCTCTGGCCTTTTCTCTGTCAAGGCACGGCACGCAGTCTTCCGTGACCATGACCTCCAGGTTGCCCTGCACCATCAGCTCCAGCCTCGGTGCTGGTGTAGGGGTGGCGACTATCCGGCGCGATGACGCGATTGCCCCTGCCATCTGATTTGCCGAGAGTTCCGGGGAGAGAGTGAGCAGCAGGAACGGCGGCGAGAGCGACTGCACAGTCAGGTGGTTCCAGACGTTGAGCCCTGAGCCGCCGTAAATGCGAGCGCCGGGAATGGCAGAGAGGACTGCCTCGGCTGCGCCCACGTTTTCCACCATGATGCCGTCCGCAGCATGATTCGCAAGCAGCGGCCTGGCCAGCTCCAAAAAATCAGTTCTTGTGATCCTCGGCCACTTCCAGATAAGCTCGGCGTCTTTGCAGGTGGCTTTGGCCTTTTTTAGCATCTCCGACAAGACCCCGGATCGAAACGAATCGCGTCCCGCATTCGGTTCGAAATAGATTCGCTTGCATCCGCCGTCCACTGCGCCCTGCACCGTCTCCAGGCTGTCGGCGTAAACCGCCAGAGTTGGAGTCCTGACCTGATTTTGGCCATCGGGCACTGTCGGCGCAGCATTCAGATCCATTTGCTCCAGTTTTTCCCGCGCTGCGGCAACCTTCGCCTGATCGGGACGTCGGGCGCTCAAAAGCATCTCTTCCGCCTTCGCCAGCAGGTCGCGTCGAAGCTGGTTGAGTGCGCCAAGGGGTGCGAACAGGTCGCCGGGATAGTCCATTTGCACATTTCCGATAACGAAGGGCGTACCGCCTGTCCTTCCGAGCTGTGAAGCGATCTGCTGCGCCGTCACGGGCCGGCTCTTCGCCTTCTCCATCTTGAACCCGGCCCGGACGGTTATGAGTGCACCCTTTTGCGTCTCCAATCGGCCTTCGATGACCGGCGTTCCGTCTTCCCAGGTTATCTTGAGGTCGATCGGGATCTGAGCCCTGGTCGATGAGATGATCTCCTGCGAGCGGCGGCCAAGGGCAGCGCAGCCGGTTAGATACACTTTAGCTCCCGGCCTGACCCTCTCCGGTGTCCTCAGCCGCAGCAGGCCGTCTCTCATGAGCGGCTTTTGCACCACGAGGCCCATCTCCTGGCCTGGGGCGATGAAGACCAGCCCGTCTCCCTGCTCCGGGCAAAGCGTGCCGGAGAGGCGCACCGCCGCCTCGCCTCGCTGTCCGTCGGATGCGGTCACGCTTCCGATCAGGACGCCCCGGTTATCCGACATCTGTCTGCCCATGACGTCCTTGGCCTCCAGCAGATAGCCGTCCGTGAAGTCGCGGTTGAAGGCCAGCGCCAGGTCCCTCTCGTCCTCGGCTGAGGGCGACCATGAACCGCGAGCGATGGCATCCAGGGCTTTGCGATAAATGCCGACGACAATGGCCACGTACTCCGCCGACTTCATCCTCCCCTCTATCTTCAGCGAATACAGAGGCGAGCGTGCGATTTTGTCCAGGTGTCTGTAGACGGAGAGGTCGCGGGTGGAGATGAGGAACTTCTCTTTCAGCGGCACGGCCTCCAGTCCCCTGGGCCGACCGTAGTCGTCCTTCTCGCCCTTTTGCAGAATGTAGGGCTTGCGGCAGGGCTGGGCGCACATCCCGCGGTTGCCGCTCCGTCCGCCGATGGCCGAGGAGAGCAGGCACTGGCCGGAATACGAGTAGCAGAGAGCGCCATGCACAAATGCCTCCAGCCCCACCTGCAGATTTGCCGTCTCGTTCTTCCGCTCGTGCTTCATCTTGCGCATCTCTTCCAGCGTGACCTCTCGCGCCAGAACGACCCGCTTAAATCCGTTCTTTGCCGCCCAGGCTACGCCTTCACGGTTATGGATGGTCGCCTGCGTGGAAGCGTGCAACTCCAGCTCCGGCACCAGACCGCGTGCCAGGCAGGCTGCGCCCAGGTCCTGCACTAGAACTGCATCGGCCCCCATCTCGTAGAGCCGAATGAGGTAGCAGGCAACATCCGCCAGCTCATCCTCTCGCACAAGGGTGTTGACGGTCACATAAACCTTGACGCCTCGCAGATGGGCAAAATCTATGGCGTCCTTTAAGGCCGCCTCATCAAAGTTGGCGGCGAATTTTCTGGCACCAAATCTCTTGCCGCTGAGGTAAACGGCATCGGCTCCCGCGGCCACGGCGGCACGCAGGGCCTCGGGCGAGCCTGCGGGCGCGAGGAGTTCAGGAATTCTTCTCAAGGTCAATCGTTCCTATCTCTAAGAATGCGAGTTGATAAGCTCTCCTCTCGGGATGACCGGCAAGGCATCCGGTCTGAGCTTGCTTCATCGGCTCTTGGCGTTCCGGTTCTTGGCATGGGTTCAAATCTTCATAGAAACATTTGTACAGTAAGAATGCTAATAGTATTATCATGCCCTCGCAGGATGTGATCAAGAGTCCGGACACAAGTCGTTCCGAGCGCGTCCCTCCCGGCCAGAAGCTGACGGATAGCTTTCCCGTCCTTCATTACGGAAATGTTCCCCGGATAAATCCGGACGAATGGAAGATGAGGCTCTTCGGCCTGGTTGATGCGGAGCGGAGCCTGAGCTTCTCGGAATTTCTGACTCTGCCCCGGGCAAAGGTCTTCTCGGATGTGCACTGCGTCACCACCTGGTCCCGGCTCGATAACCTCTGGGAAGGAGTGCCCACTACTGTTCTGAAGGGCCTGGTGAGAATCAAACCAAAGGCCGGATTTGCCATCATCCATGCCTGCGGCGGCTTTACCACCAACCTCTCGCTGGAGGACTTCTTCGCAGAGGATGTGCTCTTTGCCTTGTTGCACGACGGCAGGCCCATTTCGCCGGAGCACGGCTACCCGGTGCGCCTCGTGGTTCCCAGGCTCTACTTCTGGAAGAGTGCCAAGTGGGTCACGGGCGTCGAGTTCACCGCAGAGGACCGACCGGGCTTCTGGGAGAGCCACGGCTACCACAATCGCGGCGACCCCTGGAAAGAGGAGCGATACAGCTAGAAACCTCTTTTGAGACGGCCCGGCATCCAAGAACTCGCGCGAGGATATTTATTTGATGAGCATCTTCAAAATTATGGGAGATTGTTATGAAATTGAAATTTAATACCGCTATTGTCTTTTTGCTGGCTCTTGTCCTGCTCTCAACCGGCGGGCTGGGCTTGCGCACTTATTCGGGGGATTCCGTCCTTATCGAAACGCCGGTAGATGACGACATATTCGCAGCCGGCAGTGCAGTTACCATCAACGCACCTGTGAATTCGGTCACGGCAGTCGGTGGAACGCTCAACATCAATGCTCCGGTCAAAGGGGATGTATTCGTCGCCGGCGGCCAGATCCATGTCAATTCCGACGTGGGCGGCAAGCTCGTTGTAGCAGGCGGGAATGTCTTCCTGGATGGAGACGTGGGCACCAATTTGGTAGCCGCGGGCGGCCAGATAAATATATTGCCCGGCAAAACCATCCATCGCGATGCATTGATCGCCGGGGAAAACGTGGCCAATGCCGGTCGGGTCAACGGCACCCTGACCGTCAGCTCCAACCAGTTCAGCAATACAGGTTCAGCCGGAAATGTGACTTATCAGAAGTTAGAGGATCACAATGAAGCGAAAGATGAGGGCCGAGACGCGTTCAATTTCTTCGGGCTTCTCACAATGCTCGGCTACTTCATTTTGGGATTGGTCCTGCTACGGTATCTGCCCGGCACCTTTGCAGCAGTGGATCGCGAGGTCAGGGACTCTCCCGTCTTGAAAACGCTTCTTGGCTTCGTATTGATCATAGCTTCTTTCATCGCCATCCTGCTGGTAGCCATAACGGTAGTCGGCCTGCCCATTGCCCTGATCTCGACACTTCTCTATGCGGCTGCTTTGATGCTCACGGGAGTTTTCGTCTCTTACTCCTTCGGCAAGTGGATCGGGGAGCGCCTGAAGCTCAAGCATGGGGACCTCGTCCTATTCACGGTGGGCTTCGTGGTTCTCAACATCCTGTTCATGCTGCCGTTTGTGGGCGGCCTGATTTCCACGATATCCATGAGCCTCGGCTTTGCTGCTTTCCTTTATGCAGCGCGCAGCCTTCCCAAGGTCGGTGGAGCCGTTAAGGCCGCATGATACTGCCGGAACCAAACCTTCCTTTTTTCCGCCGCGGATACCTCCGAGTGCCCGCAAATGTTATTTGCATTGCAAACCTAACCTATCTTAATTTCTATCCTGGAAACGGAGTGTTGAAGTCTTGAAGCTGATAGTATTCTACAACGGCGAATTTGGTGCGCGCGTGGTGGGCAATCTGGTCAACTACTCGGGCTTTTGCATCTCCTGTGCCGATGCCTGCACCCAGTGCCGCAACGTGAGGCCGGGCTTTGCCGAGAACATTGTATCCCTGGTGGAGATGCCCGACCCTGAAACATTGGGGGACTTCATCGATGACGTGGACCCGCTGCTGCCGACCAACATTCCGGAAGCGGACATCGCTATGGTCATCAACGTTCACCCGGACATCCTCTTCGGTATGCTTCCCAAGCTGAAGGAGGCGGGCGTGAAGGGCATCATCGGCTGCTCGGAGAAGCCCAAAGAGCTGCCGCTCGGCCAGAGAATGCAGCTTGAAGAGAAGGCGGCGGAACTGGGCATGGAGGCGTCCTTTGCCAAGCCGTTCTGCGCCATGCTCCCTGACCCGGCCAAGCCCAACATTGCCGCGTTCCTGGAGGCGGCGGGCATCGGCTATCCATCCATTGAGATCGTGGTGCAAAAGAGCCGGGAGGGCAAAGACCACATACTCGCCGCCAACGTCAAGCGCAGCGCGCCCTGCGGCTCGACCTGGTTCGTGGCCAAGCGACTTTTGGGGCTTGAGCCGGATCAGCCGGACATCCGGGAGCGAATATCCGAGGCGCATCATGCCTATCCCTGCACGGCATCAATGGAGCGGGATACGGAGCTTGGCGACACGATACTGCATAAGGGCGGCTACATCATCCGCGAGGCGGTGGAGGATGCCTTCAAGAAGGCGAAGCGGCTGGACTAGCGGCCTTTGGGAGACCGTTCACCCTATCTTAGCCCTATCATCTTAGCCCTATCAGAAACCTTTTTGCTGCAAAGGAGATTTGCCTAGTTTATGTCCTCCCTAATCGATGCTCTTTGCATTCTCATGATCCCGTCCGCCGGAGAGACGAACTCCGCGGCCTACTGGCTGGGAAAAGGAAACGAGCTTTGCAACTTTGGCCAACTGGATGAAGCAGTCAAAGCGTATGAACATGCCCTGAGCCTGGACCGTGCCCTGGTCGATGCCTGGAACAACAAAGGCATGATCCTGGCGAACCTGGGCCGCTTCGACGAGGCACAAAAGTGTTTTGACGAGGTACTGAAGCTCGACCCCAAGCATATTCAGGCACTGAGCAACAAGGGCATGGTCCTGGCCCAGCAGAAGAAGTATCCCGAAGCCTTAGCGCATTTTGATGCCGCTATCTCAATAGACGCCTACTTCGCAGGAGCCTGGTATAACAAAGCCCTGGTCATGCAGTGCCTTGGTCGGGGAAAAGAGGCTATGGCCGCCATGAAGACTGCCGATGCGCTGGAAGGCAAGGCGGCGGGCTGTCGCAGGCGATAGGCTGCATTTTTTATTCTTCGGAAGGGTCGTCGGCCACCTCATTTTCATCACTGCCGCATCCGATCTTCCAGCGGATGTTCTTGATGATGCCAAGAAGCGTGCGCGCCTCCCGCTCCGTCAGCTCCGCCCGCCCGAAGATGCGGCGCAGCATGAGCGACGAGAACTCCACTTTGTGCTCAGGATAGCTGATCTCCTGCAAAAGAGAGCGCGCCTTCTCTCGCAGCAGCGCCAGGCTTTCCGGGCTTGCCATCTCCACGCACTCGTCGTTCTCGTTGCCATTCCTGGAAAGCTCGTAAAACAGCACGGCTGCCGAGTGGGAGAGATTCATCACCGGATACTCGGCGCTGGTGGGGATGGACACGACCATATCGCAGATGGCCAGCTCATCGCTGCTTAAGCCGCAGTCCTCGCGCCCCAGGAGCAGCGCCACTGTGCCGTCCTTTCCCCGCAGCTTGTCGGAAAGCTCGGCGGGCGAGAGGCAGGGAACGCGCAGGTGCAGCCGCAGGTGGTGCTGCTCATGCTCCAGCCGCTTGCCTGTGGTGCCGATGACGAGATTGGCTCCCCGCAGGGCTTCGGGCAGGGTCGAGAAGGACTTGGACATCTGCAAAACATCTCTGGCATGGGAGGCCATGGCCCGCCCGAAGTCGTCGATCTTGCAGGGGTTGACCAGCACCAGGTCATGAAAGCCGAAGTTCTTCATGGCTCTGGCGACAGAGCCCACGTTGCCGTCGTACATGGGCTCGACGAGGATGACGCGAAGATTCATTGGATTATCCTTTGGACACTCCCAGCGGCACCAGCTTGGCGACCTTGGTAGCGATGCCGAGATTGTGCACCACATCCACCACATCGCCGGAGGGCTTGTAAACCTGGGGGGCTTCCTCGGCCAGCATGTTGGGGCTGGTGGCCCTGACCACGATGCCGTCCCTGTTCAAGGCGGCCTGCACGTCTTTGCCGGTGAACGTTCTTATGGCCTGGCTGCGGCTCATGACCCTGCCTGCGCCGTGGCAGGCAGAGCCGAAGGTAATGTCCAGGGCGCGGTCGTTGCCGCAGAGAACGTAAGAGGGCGTGCCCATGCTCCCCGGTATCAGGACCGGCTGGCCAACCTTTCGGTAGGCATCCGGCACCTCGCTGCGGCTGGGGCCGAAGGCTCGCGTAGCGCCCTTGCGGTGCACGTAGAGGCGTTCACGCCGGCCATCCACATCATGCTCCTCGATCTTGGCCACATTGTGGGCCACGTCGTAGACCAGATCCAGGTTGGAGTCCGGGAAGTATTTTTTGAAAACCTCCCGCGTCCAGTGGGCGATTATGTGCCGGTTGGCCCAGGCGTAGTTGGCGGCACAGACCATGCCGCCGAAGTAGCTGTCCGCCTCGGGCGAGCCCAGGGGCGCGCAGGCGAGCTGCTTGTCGGGAATATCGATGTTGTATTTTTTGACGGCCTTGCTCAGCACTTCCAGGTGATCAGTGCAGATCTGGTGGCCCGCACCCCTTGAGCCGCAGTGGATCATGACCGTGATCTGACCCTTGAAGAGGCCGAACTTTTTGGCCACTTCCTCGTCGAAGATCTCCTCCACCCGCTGAATCTCCAGGAAGTGGTTGCCGCTGCCGAGTGTTCCCAGTTGCGGCCTGCCGCGCTTGCGAGCCCTCACGCTCACCTGGGCGGGGTCGGCTCCAGGCATGTGGCCGTTCTCCTCGCAGTGGGTGAGATCGGCCTCAAAGCCGTAGCCCTCCTCCACCGCCCATTTTGATCCGGAGATGAAGGCTTGCGTGAGCTGCTGGTCGGTGGCGTGCAGGCGGCCCGTTGCCCCCAGGCCGGAAGGGACGGCCTCGAAGAGGGCGCTAACCAGGGTGTTGATGAGCGGCTGGACCGATTTCGCCTCCAGGTCGGAGCGCAGGAGGCGCACGCCGCAGTTGATGTCGAAGCCTACGCCGCCCGGACTGATGATGCCCCCGTCCTCGCGAAAGGCTGCCACTCCGCCGATGGGAAAGCCGTAGCCCAAATGGGCATCGGGCATGGCCATTGAGTATTTCACAATTCCTGGCAGTGTGGCGACGTTGGCCACCTGGTCCACCGTTCCCGGCTCCACCATCTCGCGAAGCGCAGCGGAGACGAAGATTCTGCCCGGCACGCGCATGCCTGGCCGGTAGCCGATGGGCACCTCGTAAGTATTATCGTTGATCTTGCTAATGTCTACCATATTCACACGTCCAAAATCGCCTGAAGGCACCAGTGGTCGTTCTTCTTGATCTGGAACTGGTGCATTGTCACCGCCTTGACCTCGTTCTCGAAGGAGTGCCTCCCAAGGTCAATCCTCTCGCCTCCGATCTCGCCCTGCAGCTTCCACGTCCCGTTCTTTTCCAGCGAAACGGCAAATGTGGAGAACACTGCCGACTCCGTCTCGAAGAGGAAGACGATCTCCGAGAGCCATCGGTAGGCCAGCGTCTCCAGCTCATCATCCTCCAGCTCCACCTTCCATGACTCTTTGGCCACAATCGTGGCCGGGTCGACCATCGCCTTGAAGAGCGCAGAAGCGGCATTGGCGAGCATCTCCTCCGGGCTATGGCCAAAGGCGCGAAACTTCACATCCGCGGTGTGCTCCAGGTACTCGAAAGGAATCATTTCATTATTGTTTCGAGCCGAAGACATTAAAGGATTGCTAATGGATTGCCGGAAGAACTCTAACGGAAAATCTAAGGGAAATTCCAGCGGAAATTCTAAAGGATTTCTAAACGATTTCCAAGCCCCGCACAAGGCCCGCCCGAACAGCCAGATCCATTGCATCGCTGTACTCCTTCAGTGTGATCCGCCTGGCGAGGCCGGGAAAGCGGCAGGCTCTGTATTCGGGCCTGAACTGAGCCATGATGTTCAGGTAGGTGTTCCCGGAGACTTCCTGGGAGAGGAAGCGCACCACCTCGGCGGTTCCGGCTGCGCCCTCGGGCAGGACCAGATGGCGCACCAGCAGGCCGCGCCGGGCGATGCCGTTCTCGTCCGTCTCTCATTTGGTAGTCTTGAGTTTGAACATCTCGAAACCCCGGAACAGGAACCCAGACGAAAGATGCGCCTAGAGATGTATTTTGCTATTGGTCACAGGTTGTTCGGACTATGAACGCAAATATGAATAATCTTCTGCGACATCGGATATACTCATGACTCTGTTTCTCTCCTAGAGTTTCGACGACTTGGTGATGTAGGTCTAATTATTATATCTAGTAATTAAATAACATGCTGCTAACGCAGTCGAATTAAGGCTATTTATGTCATCCGGCGCTACTGCTAATTTACATCAAAATTAGCACACTACCAAAAAGTTTTAATCGCATGGTGGATGATTATCAATCATGAAGTTTGCCTTATTGATAGCGTTGATGGCTGTGATCTTCTCCGTCACGGGATTTGGTGCAGCCAAGATTCCGGATTTAACGGGAAATTGGACGGGCAGCATAGCAGGATACTTGGAGGGATCAGGATATAGAGAATTGGAAACCGGATCAATTAATGTTACTATTAACGAACAAAATGGGCGACTATTTGCCGGAAATATGACCTTTAAGCTTAAGGACGGCAAAGAGCGAGTCGAAGGCTTTGCCGGTGCTCTCTCTCCTGATTACAGCAAAATCTACATTACGGAATATGCCAGCGGCTACGATATCGGGACCATTCTCTCCGAAAACGAAATAGAGTTAGCAGCGATTGATGACTCGCAACCGGCACTAATGGCTATCGATCACCTTTACAGAGTGTTGACGTAGAAAATCCTAAATTGCCGGGGCCGTTTCCGGCCTACAAACTCGACTTTTTTATCATATGGTCCGAAAAAATCAACTTGTCTTTCCATTATTGGTGGTTGGAAGTCCTGCTTGGCTTTGCCGATCCCTCAAGCTAAGCCTTGCGCCGCGAAATCCATGCGACCAGTTTATTAATCAATGGTCGCGGCCAATATCATTTTGGCGATAACTTTATCGTAATATTTCTATCAAAAAAATAGTCGGACCGTACTATGCGGATTACACAACTTTATGAATTAAGATGGTTATGCGCTCGGTCTCGGTCGCTCCGATATTCACGGTTGCCGATCCCTCATGTGGCGGGCGCAGCCGGGCAACCCCGTCCCATTTTACATTGAGCGTATGCTGCCCTTCGGATATGTCTCCCACCCAGCAATTTCTTCCGATGGCTGCATTGTAGGAAGTAGAACCGATGCGGTTCGACCAGTCATCGAGATATATGATGGCATTGTTGACCGGCATCTGGTATTCGTCCACGGCATAGACGATGCAATTGGTGGCCGCAGCAGAACCTGCCAGCAGCATTGGGATCAGCATCAGAATTAACAGTAAGTTTCTATGATTCATATTAGCTAATTTGCAATATTGGTATATAAAAGTAAATAGTAATTCTCGACTTCTCAATTTTATTTTAATGTTAGTATCTTGTGCGCCTATTGCATTTGGGCGAATATTTCTCGCGCCTGAGGCTAGGCCCATACTAAAACTATATCATTTTCCTTTTTCCATAGCTACAATGCAATTTTGAGGTAGTCTCATGTCCGGCAACACCTTTGGCGCACTGTTTCGCATCACCACCTGGGGAGAGTCGCATGGCCGCGCGGTGGGCGTGGTCGTGGACGGCTGCCCGGCAGGTCTCGCTTTAGCGGCGGAAGACATCCAAAAAGATCTGGACCGCAGGCGTCCCGGCCAGAGCAAGGCTTCCACGCAGAGGAAGGAAGAGGACCGCGTGGAGATCCTGTCCGGCGTCTTCGAGGGCAGGACCACGGGGACGCCCATTTCGCTCGTGGTCTGGAACAGGGACGCCAACTCCAGCGCCTACGACGTCCTGCGGGACCGGCCTCGTCCGGGACATGCCGATTATGCCTATCAGATGAAATACGCCATTCGCGACCATCGGGGCGGAGGCCGGGCCTCGGCTCGCGAGACGGTGGGCCGGGTGGCGGCAGGGGCCATTGCCAGGAAGCTGCTCGCTCAGGAAGGCATCGATATTGCGGGATACGTTGCCGAGCTTGGCGGGATCGCGGCCGAGGTCATCCCGTCCGGGATGGATGAACTGAGAGAGCGGGTCGAATCAAATCCCGTTCGCTGCCCGGACATTGTGGCCGCCCAAAAAATGCTGGAGCTTCTCGATCAGGTCCGGTCGGAGGGCGACAGCCTGGGCGGCCTGGTCGTGCTGTCAGCGACAGGCGTGCCTGCGGGCCTGGGCGAGCCGGTTTTCGATAAGCTGGATGCGGATCTTGCCAAGGCGCTCATGAGCCTTGGTGCCGTCAAAGCGGTGGAGATCGGCGCAGGTTTTGAGAGCGCTCGCTTGCGCGGCAGTTCCATGAACGATCCGCTGGTCCTGGAGGGCGGCAAGGTCAAGTTTGAGAGCAACAACGCCGGCGGCATTTTGGGCGGCATCTCCACCGGGGCTGCAATCGTCTGCAGGATTGCAGTGAAGCCGACGCCTTCCATTGCCAAACCTCAAAAAACATTAGACCTCAAATCGGGCGAGGCCGCAGAGATAGAGATTCGAGGCAGACACGATCCGGCCATCCCGCCCAGGATCGTGCCCGTGGCCGAGGCCATGATGGCCCTGGTGCTGGCGGATCATCTCCTCAGGAACAGAGCCGCTCGTGTCGATGGAAAAATTTCTTGCCGCTGAGCCAAAATTTCCGGCCAGAGGTCCAAATTTTCGGCAGGCCGGACCGGCTATTCTCGGTCGGTTTTAGCTTTTTTCCAGCTCATCCTCGTCAAAAAGAAAAATCTCTTCGACGCCCGCCTGCAAGGCCCGGGCGATCTTGCAGGCCAGCTTGAGGGATGGATTGTACTTTCCCTTCTCCAGGAATAGAATTGTCTCCCGGCGCACTCCCACTTGCCTGGCCAGCTCCTCCTGGGTAAGGTCGTGTCTGGCCCTCAGCTCTTTGATGCGCGTCTTCATGCCGGCTCCACATCGCCCTTATGTTTGAAGTAAGCAAGAAAGATGACGGCGCTGAGACTCATGACCCAGGCGACCGCCTCCAGCGCCGTCTGAGCAGGAAGGGCCAAAAGACCGAGATAGCCTCCTGCCAGCAGAGCTGCGAGGAATATTATCGTAACCAGCCAGGAGCAGGAAACACCGGCTGCCCAGATCTTCCCCGTCCTTTCATCATGCTCCGGTTGATCGCCGGTCCACCGGCGTATCACAAATGCCAGGACGATGACCGTCGCACCTGCAATAACGATCGAACCGGCATTGTAGCCCATCACGGACAGGAGCAGGCCGACAAATGTCAGGATCGCTCCCAAAGACATGCGCATCATGAATCTATTTGTCATATTTCTCTCTCTCTCTCTTCGTGAGCATAGATCGGTCCGCCATTCGTGATCCGATCGGCTTTCGATTGGTATGATGGCGTTCTTTCTCACGTATGTTACATGATTCTAACTTTCAGGTATTTGAATGTTATCTATAACTAACATTTAGTGATTTAAACTTAACATCAGGAAGCGTGCAAAATTGCATGACCGTCGCGGAACAGCTCTCAAAAAGGATAGCTCTCCTCTCCGACCTCAGCTTTTATAGATCATAATCAGGGTAGTATAACATATGCCCAAGGAGTTTCGCACCCTCATCCCCCTGGAAGAAGCCAGATCGATCGTCCTCAGCCATGCTCCCCGTTCAGGCTTAGAAGCCGTTCCCTTGCCGGAGGCCGGGGGGCGCGTCCTGGCGGAGCGAATAGTCTCAGGCATGGATGTTCCCGGCTTTGCCCGCGCCTCTATGGATGGCTATGCAGTCCAATCCATTGACACGCTGGAAGCGAGGGAGGACAGGCCTATTTCCCTCAAGCTGGTGGGCGGCGTTCCTATGGGCGCGAAACCCGAGGTTCAGGTGGGCCGGGGCGAGGTCGCCGAGGTCTCCACGGGCTCCATGATGCCGCTTGGGGCCGATGCTGTGGTCATGATCGAATACTCTCAGGCGGAGGGCGACCGCGTCCTCGTACGCAGACCCGTTTTTGGCGGCGAAAATGTGCAGGCGGCGGGCAGTGACATCGCACTTGGCGAGGTAGTTCTCTTTCCGGGAACCAGGCTCGCAGCGCGCGAGATCGGCGTTCTGGCGGCACTGGGGCGGGAGACCGTTTCGGTCCGGCGTCTCAAAGTGGGCGTGGCCTCCACCGGCAACGAGCTGGTCCGGCCCGGCGGTCATTTGGGCTTCGGCCAAATCTATGATATCAACTCTTACACAGTAGCCGTGGCCGTGCAGGACTGCGGGGCGACCGCCATCCCGTACGGCATCCTTCCCGATGTGCAAGAGGAGATGGCAAGAGTCCTGCAGAAAATGGCATTCGAATGCGATCTCATCCTGGTGAGCGGCAGCACCTCCGCAGGAGCGGGCGACATGGTCTACAAAGTTCTGGACAGTGTGGGAGAGACGATCTTTCACGGCGTGAACCTGAAGCCCGGCAAGCCCACCATTTTCGGCCTGATCGACGGCAAGCCCTGCCTGGGATTGCCCGGCTATCCCACCAGCGCTCTGACCGTTTTCGGGGAACTGGCCGCCCCGTTCATCCGCCGGTCGCTGGGCACAAAGGCACACGGCTACAGCGCAAAAGGGCGGCTGGCCGGGCCCATTCGGACGGAAGGCCGCCAACAGATGCTTGCGGTCGGCATCTCCCGTGATCAGGTTTACACTGTCGATAAGGGCAGCGGGTCCATCACAACGCTCGCCGGAGCAGACGGCGTCCTGGTGATCCCATCCGGCACCGAGTACCTGGAAAAAGGAACCGTCGTCGATTTGAAGCTGTTCTCTGAGCTTGAAGTTCCAGATCTCGTCGTGGCCGGCGAGAACTCTGCATTCATCGAGAAGCTGGCGGAAGACCTGCCGCTGCAGATTCGGCTGATGAACACCGGCTCCCTGCGGGGAAGGATGTACCTGGAGGACGGTGTGGCGGACCTTGCTTGCGTCTCCGGCTTGACCGAGCCACCGGCGGGAACGGTTCTGATAAAGGGCTATCAACGGGAACTGGGGCTGATCTATCGGGATGAAGCGGCTTTGCAGAGCCTTGCCGGCAGCCGGATGGTGGGCTGGCACAGAGACTATTCGCTGAAATCCGTCTTTGAGCGGGTTTTGTTGGATCTTGGCATCTCGCATCCGAAATATGTGCGCGCTGCAAAAACGCATTCCTCGGTGGCGGCGGCAGTCTCCGCAGGCTGGGCGGACGTGGGATTTGGCGAGCGGGAGGCGGCAGCGGAAGCGGGGCTTCGCTTTAAACCCGTCATGAACGATGAGATTTTGTTTCTGGCAAGGCCGGGGTGGCTGGAAGATCCGGCGGCAAAATCCTTCATTTCCGCTCTTCGGGACCTTTCGCGGGATTGAGGGGCGGCTCTTGCGCCTGCTTGAGCGGCGTGAAGGTCCTCATCCTTCGCTCGTAGTAGCTGAGTGGATGGCGAATCCTCTTGCACAGCTCGTCCTCGCCCGGACAGTTGCCGTAGGTAGTCATGGTGGTGCAGGCGGGTGGCTTGTACTTCGTTCCCGAGGCTCCGGCGATGTGCTCCACCTGATAGCGCGTCTTCTCCTCATCAAAGTCCGGGCTGGTATTGAAGAGGGCCATGATCTCTTCGACGTTCATGTTGATCTGCAAGAGAAAGCTGACCAGGGCGAATCGCGCCGTGTGAGCCAGGTTCGTTCCCTTGGCCACATCGGCGAGCATCTTCTTGATGCAGGGTGGAAACGCGCCCTCCTCGACGGCCCCCAGGTCCGCTTTTTGCCGGGACCTGACGGCGTCCAGCTCTGCTTTTAGCGGCCCCAGATACTCGGCGAGGTCGGAGCACATCTTTTCATTCACGGGCAGTGGAAGCCCTTTCAAGACCTTCTCCCGGATGACCTCTTCCATGAGCCGTTTTAGCTCCTCCTCGGTGACGGTTAGATAGCCGTCGTCCAGGTCGCGGTTGGTCAGCTTCCACTTGGGACTATGCATCCTCGTCGCCGCCCGGATGTACTCGGCAAAATAAAGCTTCCAGGGCCCGGTTCCCCGGGGATGGATTCCCAGATCGTTTGCCAGATTCACAAGCTCCGCCTTTTCGTGCTGCATCCTCTTGTAGGCGAGCTTGGCCTCGGCCAGTGCGTATCGTCGCATGAGAATGGGATCGTCCAGGCATGATACCATGACCCTGGCCAGGGGATAGGAGAGAAGCTCCGTCAAATGCTCGACATCGGTATTTGCTTTTGTCTCGGAAATCGTGCCGGACAGTGCACCGGCCACCCGCTCTGCGGCGCGGCCCCGCACGCCCTTAAAAGAGGTTTTGCCGAGCAGGCTCTCCAGGGAGTAACCTAAGCCGCGAACATGCTCGGCTGCTTCTTGTGTAAAAGGGTAATCGGATATCCTCATTCCTGCTCAATGCGGGGAGCGAGAAGATAATTTATCTCGACGGACTGGCCGAGCTTGAAGTGCACGCGCAGCGGATAGTCGATGCCCATCTCCAGCGTGACCTCTCCGGCCTTGCTGATGGACTTGGACATGTCGGCCAGGTAGTCCAGCGAGAAGAGCGACCTCGCCTCTCCCGGCTTCAGGCCCAATAGCTCCGTGCCCGGGATCTTCAACTTGAGCGAATCGATGTCGCCCTTGGCTTCCATGAAGAAGCCCTCGTCCGAGACGCCCAGGATTACGTGATCGCTGACCTTCTCCGCCGCCTTCACGGCCCTGCGCAGCTCCAGGCCCGGCAGTGTCACATGGGCGGGCAGGTCCAGCTCAGGGATGCGCGGCTCCTTGCGAATGGCGGTGGGGTCGATCAGGCTCAGGGTGTAAGAGAGCGATCCCACACCGATCTTCAGCTTGTGGCTCTCTTCATCCAGCTCCAGTTGAACGTTCTCGCCTTTGTCGGCCATGCTCAAGACATCGCTCAAGCGCACCAGATCAACGCCGATTTCGCCCTGGTCGGCCTTGAAGAACTCGAAGGCCTCCGTGCCGATCTTGAGGGAGACCATAGCGACGTTTGCCGGGTCTACAGCTTTAAGTTCCAAGCCCTTTTCCGATATGGAGAACTTGACTTCGTCCACCAAAGATGAGACTGAATCGATTGCGTCGCGCAGAGTCTCTGCATTGATTACCGCCTTGAACATTCCTTCTGCCACCTCAGAGATGATGCATCATTCTTGCTTAACTTAAACTCTTCTACTTATATAATTTTTCATATTCATCTGATCTGCTGGTAATTTTATAATCCGGCATATTCTATCTCAATCTTTGCTTTTGCACCTTTCATATAATTTGGCTCGCATTTTATCCTGTTTCCGTCATACAGACAAAGCTGCCAGCCGTTAGACTTTTGCCGTCGATTGCATGGCCCTTTTAGTGCGGCCATTTCGATGATTGCCGCCGGGCCAAGAACACGAAATTCCAGCTACGCAATGCATATGCATTTGATCTGATATGTTGAATTCGATCCGTTTTATTTTATTTTTATTATTGGTATTACCTCTGCTAAATGCATTTATCCCGGCCAAAATGCATTATTCCTGCATCACTCCCGTATCCTGCCTGCATATCAACTGCATTATTCAAACGCAAATTCTATTCGTATCTTCTCCACCTGAATCTGCACTTTGTGCAGGTGAGAAAGCGCGTCGGGCTCTCATCAGCGGCTCTGGTCTGTTTCATTTCCCAGTAGGCAAGGTTGTTGCCGCACTCCGGACACTTGGCGTTGGTAGTGGGGAGAAGCTGGATATTTCCTTCCAAAATCGGCATCTCTCTCTTTTTCAATTCAGTCTTGCTGATAAAAGAGCTGGTTGCGGTCCTCGGCTTTTCAAATTTGCATTTTTTGCAGATCAACATGCCTCCTTTGGGCACCAGGACTTTGCCGCAATTGGGGCAGTATTCGGGATTGAACGCCATTACTTTCCAAGTGCTCACTCGCCATATTAAAGTTTACTAATGCCATAACGTTTGAGCGTATGAGTACGGCCATAAATGTCATCTGCCTGGATCGTCCCGGGATGCTGCGCGATATCGCAGCCGTGGTGGCGAAGCGGGGCGGGAACATCGTCTACACCCAGCTTTTTGTGGTAGAGCGGGGCGTGAACCAGGGCAAGGCATCGGTTTACATGGAGATCGACGGGCCTGCCGAAGAGGCGACGGGGATGGTGGATGACCTCAAAGCCATGAATACCATCGTCGAGGTCTCCATTCACAAATCCTTCGAGAAGATTTACGGCTCCAGAGTGATCATCATCGGCGGCGGGGCCCAGGTGGCCCAGGTGGCGGCGGGAGCCGTCAGCGAGGCCGACCGGCATAACCTGCGCGGCGAGCGCATCAGCGTGGACACCATCCCGCTCGTCGGCGAGGATGCCATCGCCGATGCCGTCAGTGCGGTAAGCCGCCTGCCGCGTGCCTCCATTCTGGTGCTGGCCGGGGCGCTCATGGGCGGGCGCATCACGGAAGCTGTGAAGAAGCTCCAGTCGGAGGGAATTCCCGTCATCGCCCTGAAGATGGCAGGATCGGTCCCGGATCAGGCCGACCTGGTGGTGACGGACCCCATCCAGGCGGGCACCTTCGCCGTGATGCACATTGCCAGCACCGCTGTCTTCGACATCATCCGCGTGCGGGGCCGGGAGTTCTAGGGCAAATGCTCTCCGGTAAAAGGGGCGTTCTTGGAAAATGATCATGCCGCAAGAATGATCGTGATCATGTCGAAAGAAAGATTGTGATCTTGCCGCAAGAAAGATAGTCCTGCAAGTCCTGTGCAAAATGCAAAAGAACGGTCCAATCTTAAAAAATTTTTAGCCTTTGATGAAGCCAGCCAGGTCCTTAAGCTTATCTCCGGCGAAGAGGTCCTCGACGGTGTAGAAATCATCCTCTGCCTGGAGCACAGGCGCGGAAAGGGTGAATACGCCGTTGACGCGCAGCTCCGTGAGCGCCTCGGGTGTGCTCATGTCCATGCTCTCGAATGAGATGCCTGCCTTCTTAAGCTCCGCTTTGAGCTGTTCGCATTTGGGGCAGGCCTTGGTGGAATAGACTCTGTATAGCAATTTTATCCCCCGAACCTTTCGTCATATTTTACTTTCGTCATATTTTAAAATATCCGCAAATAAGCTTTGCGTCAGTCGCAACTGCTGCAATTCTCGATTCGTCCGCAGCTCACAAGTTTTACTTAAATTTGTCCGGCAATATCCGATCCTCCCAAAATGCTTTTCGCGCATTTTTTACAGGCTCAGCGCAGCAGCATGGGGTACGGCTTCTCTGCCCAGACGGCATAGCCGCAGGCCACCGCTCTCTCGGCGCACTCCCGGCAGCAGGAGAAGTTGGCCAGATAATTGACGCCGTCTATCTCATGGTCGAGAACCTGATTGCAGGTGAAGCCCGCGACCCTTCTGGAGTCGAAGCCCTTGCCGAATTCATGATCCTCCACCTCGGGCGGCCTCTCTTCCGTCAGCCAGTGCATGGGAAGGAGTATGGGCAAAGTGGCCAGGAACATGCCGCATCCGCACGGGCCGTAAACATCCTCAAAATCCTTGTAGATTATCGCCTTGCATTCGTATTTGCACATCGTCCGCTCCTCCCTTTCTATGGGCGCTGCCATTGCCTAATAACATTTCCCATCAGCACTTTCGTGTCGGCCCTTCATGGTGGGTTTATGGTTAGAATGATGGTCCAAAGTTGCCCAAATTCCAAAAAATCTTGATTGAATTGTCCTATCTTAAGGGAAGATCCTGATGAGGCAAATTATGATAAAATCGTGATGGTATCAATGCTAATGAGCTAAGACGGAGCTGGGAAAAATTATATATGGAATTACAGGTCCAATAAAAGCCAGATTCCGGCCTGTGGCCTTAGAAGAGCGGTTCTTTTCGTTCTTCCGGCTGTTAAACCGGACAATTGAGGTGAAAAACGAATGCCAATACTTCCAGTGGCTCCGGTGAGCAGGCTCATCCGCGAGGCAGGGGCAAAGAGGGTTAGCGAAGGCGCAAGGGACGCGCTGGCAGAGGTTTTGGAGGGCTATGGCCTGGAGGTGGCCCGCGAGGCGGTCGGCTGGGCCAACCACGCCAAGAGAAAGACGGTCAAGGCCGAGGATATCCGGGAGGCAGTCAAAAGAGTTAAACCTCCTGCGGTATCTGAACGCTAATCGATGGCGAACGTAATGTCTGAGGGGCTAGACTTTCGCGCTTTGGGCCTTGTATGCGGCATAGAGATTCACCAGCAGCTCGACACCGCATGCAAGCTCTTTTGCGGCTGCCCCACAAAACATCGAGAGGTGGAAGAGTCCAATTTTGAGTTCTTCCGCTACCTCCGCCCCTCGAGAAGCGAGCTTGGAGAGATAGATCGTGCGGCCCTGGAAGAGGTCCTGGTCTCGCGCAAGTTTCTTTACAAATCCTACGACACCACCTGCCTCGTCGAGGCGGATGAGGAGCCGCCGCGGGAGATAAATTCAGAGGCGATGGAGATCGCTCTTGTCATCGCCCGGCTGCTCAACATAAAGATCGTGGACGAGGTGCAGACCATGCGCAAGATGGTGATCGACGGCTCCAACACCTCCGGCTTCCAGCGCACGGCCTACATCGGCTCCGAAGGCTTTGTCGATACGTCCCAGGGACGGGTCGGCATCGGGGTTCTCTGTCTGGAGGAAGAGGCGGCGCGCATCGTGGCCGACAACGGTGACAGCCTCATATTTTCCCTGGACCGGCTGGGCATCCCACTCGTGGAGATCGGCACCGCTCCCGACATCGTCTCTCCGGCGCACGCCCGCGAGGTCGCGCAGTACCTGGGAATGATCCTGCGCTCCACGGGCCGGGTGAAGCGGGGCCTTGGAACCATCCGCCAGGATGTGAACGTCTCCATCAAAGGCGGGGCGCGCGTGGAGGTGAAGGGCGTTCAGGCCCTCAACCTGGTGGACAAGATTGTGGAGTTCGAGGCTCTGCGCCAGGTTCGGCTTCTGGGGATCAGGGACGAGCTGCAGCAGCGAGCGGCGAGCGTCGTTGACCGGATATGGGACGTCACATCCCTATTTTCGGCCACCGGCTCCAAGGTCCTCGCCAAGTCCCTCAAGAACGGCGGCGTGGTCCAGTCCTGCCTCTTGCCCGGCTTTGCAGGTCTGGTGGGCAAGGAGGTCCAGCCCGGAAGGCGGCTGGGCACCGAGATGTCCGACCGGGCCAAGAGAGCGGGTGTTGGCGGCATCTTCCACACCGACGAGCTTCCCGCCTACGGCGTGACTGAGGCTGAAGTTGAAGCGGTGCGCTCTTTGCTTGTGGCAGGGGCCAACGACGCGGTGATCATGGTCACCGGGCCGCAGGATCGAGCCGAGAAGGCTTTGCAGGCGGTGCTGGTTCGCGCTCGTGAGGCGCTGGTATGCGTGCCGGAGGAGACGCGCCGGGCTTTGCCGGACGGCTGCTCCGAGTACATGAGGCCGCTGCCCGGATCGGCCAGGATGTACCCCGAGACCGATGTGCCGTCTGTTGTGATCACGGATGATATGCTCCGGCAACTCAAGCTCCCCGAGCTGTTTTTGGAGAGAGCGCAGCGGTTCGAGCGCACGCTGGGATTGAACGCCGAGCTGGCCCGCGTCATGGCGGCGTCGCCCGCCTATCAGCTCTTCGAGGAGATCGTGGCCGAGTACAAAGTTCCTCCATCCGTCGTCGTCAGGACGCTGGAGACCATACCCATCGAGCTGGCCAGGGAGAATGTCCCCGTCTCCAATCTCACCGACCAGCATTTCAGGGACTGTTTCGCTCTTGTGGCCGGCAGCCAGGTGGCCAAGGAAGGGTTGGTGGCTCTCTTGCGCGCTCTTGCGGAAAATCCGGAAATTTGCGCATCCGAGGCTGCGAAGGCTGCGGGCCTGGCGGGCGTGGATGAGGCGGGCGTTCAATCTGCCATTCATGCCATTGTGGCAGGCAAGGCGGATCTCGTAAAAGCCAAGGGCGAGAGGGCGGCAGGTCCTCTCATGGGTCTGGTGATGAAGGAGCTGAGGGGCAAGGCGGACGGAGCTATAGTGAGCGCCATATTGAAGAAGGAAATACAAAATATACTAGATCAGTGAGCCCCGAAAAAGCCAGGAAGCCGGACATGCTCCTCTGGGAGGAGACGCTCTTCAAGGACAGGGATTTATTCGAGCTAGATCACCTGCCCGAGCATTTTTTGCACCGCGAGTCGCAGATGAACAGTCTCAAATTCTGCGTTCGCCCGGCCATGCAGGGCGCTCGGCCCGTGAATACCCTGTGCCTCGGCCCTCCGGGCACGGGCAAGACCACGGCCATCTTTAAACTCTTCGAGGAGATCGAGGCCCACTCCTCCAAAGTCATTCCCGTTCACATCAACTGCCAGATGGACTCCACCCGGTATTCCGTCTTCTACCAGCTTTACAGGAAGATCTTCGATCACGCGCCGCCATCCAGCGGCATCTCCTTCAAGCGCATCTTCGAGAAGGTGGCCCAGGCCTGCGTCGACTCGGATCTGGTCCTCGTCGTCGCCTTGGACGACATCAACTACCTCTTTCATGAGAAGGAGGTGGATCATGTTCTGTACTCCTTGCTGCGTGCGCACGAGACCTGCCCCGGTGCCCGGATGGGCGTGATCGGCATCCTCAGCGAGCCCACGCTGAACTACGTGCTTGATCCGAGGGTCGTCTCCGTCTTTCAGGCGGAAGAGGTGGCTTTTCCACTCTACACCCGCACCGAGCTGCGCGATATTCTGGAGCGCCGGGCGCAGATGGGCTTTTATCCGGGCGTGGTCGGTGACGGCGTTCTGGAAAAGGTGGTGGCCCTCACCGAGTCTTCCGGAGACCTGCGCGTTGGTATCGATCTCCTCAAGCGGTCCGGCCTCTCCGCAGAAAAGAGCGCCTCCAAGACTATTTCCGTTCAGGATGTGGAGACCTCTTTCGAGCGCTCCCGGCTGGTTCATCTTACCTACGCCCTGAAGTCGCTCAAGGAGGACGAGCAGAAGGTGCTGCGGCTGGCGGCGGAGCAGGAGAGCTGTCGCGCCGGGGACCTCTTTAGCCGCTTCCATGAGCAGACCGGTGCCGGATACACCCGGTTCCACGAGATCCTCAACAAGCTCGACGCCGTTCGCCTCATCAATACCGATTTTAGCGGCATGGGCGAGCGGGGCCGCTCTCGTGTCGTCCGGCTCCGCTATGATCCCGACGAGATCTTAAGCCGCATGGGTCCCTGATTTATTGCGAAAGACGGGTCAATAAAATATCCTTTCGTGTAAAGTCTCTATATAGATCCTATAGACAAGGGCTTTAACTGCGAATGTGTTTTGAACAGGCGTATGGGTCTGCCCAAGATGCGAAGGTACAAGGATCGATTCGTCGAAGCGGTGCTTTTCCTTTGCGCCATCACTTCCATCCTGGTCATGCTTCTCATATTCTACTTCCTGACGCGAGAGAGCCTCAGGGCCTTTGCAGAGCTTGGCATCTTCTCCCTTCTCATGGGCCAGAAATGGCACCCTGCGGGAGACATTTACGGCATGATGCCCATGATCGTCAGCTCTCTCATCATCACGCTGCTGGCTCTTTTCATCAATATCATCATCGGCGTGCCCCTGGCCATCTATCTGTCCGAGCTTGCCGGTCCCAGGAGCAAGGCCATCCTGAAGCCCTCCATTGAGTTGCTGGCCGGAGTCCCGTCCATCGTCTACGGATTTTTGGGCGTCATAATTCTCGTCTCGTACCTGCAAGGCGGCTTTGACATGCTCACCGGCAGGTCAATCCTGGCCGGATCGATACTTCTCGGCATCATGTATATTCCGTACATCACCACCATCTGCGAGGATTCGCTGCGGGCGGTGCCAAGCGAGTTCAAGGAAGGATCTCTGGCCCTCGGTGCCAATCGCTGGCAGACCATTCGGCATGTGACCATCCCTGCGGCGTCATCGGGAATCACCGCCGCCGTGCTCCTCAATATCGGCAGCATCATCGGCGAGACTATGGCCGTCCTGCTGGTGGTGGGAAACGTTGCTCGCATTCCGTCTCCATTCTTCAACATCTTCAGCCAGGGAGCGACCTTTACCTCCGTCATCGCAGGCGAGATGGGCGAGGTGGCGCGGGGCTCCATGCACTACCACGTGCTCTTTGCCGTCGGTTTCGTTCTACTGGTGGTCGTGTCCATCCTCAGCGTCGTGGCCGATCAGGCCAGAGCCAGAATCCGCAAGAAGTTCGGAGGCTACTAGAAATGACCGCCAAGCCCGCCTATGTTGCGTCTCTTGTGATTCCGGCCCTGATCTTCGTCTCCGCAGTTTGCTATCTGATCATGCCCCTGGATCCCAAGCCGATCCTGCCTTTCTGGGAGGCGGCACTTCTCATATCGGCATTGACCGTCCTGGCGTCCTTTGCGGCTGCCAAGAGCCATCCGGCAAAAGCGTTTCCTGTGCTTGCCGTGGACAGTGCGTTCCTGATCGCCGTCTTTTTCTTAATTTATACCGGAACTCTTGATCCCGGCTTTATCATTAAAAGGCCGCTTGGCCTTGGCGCGTCCTTCGGGTACAACATGATCCTTCCCTTCCTGATGCTCCTCTCAAGCATCCTGACCGTCAAGGATCTGCTGAACATTCACTACGCCTACAGCGCCAAGGGTCGCGAGGCCCTGGTCTTCATGGCCATCCGGCTCTCCGCCGTGGTGGCGCTGCTGATCCTGGGCGGCATCCTCTTCATAATAATCTACAAGGGAATCGGCATCATAAGCTGGGAATTTCTGACCACGCCCCACCGCAGGCTGGGCCAGGCGGGCGGCATCAGCACCGCCATCGTCGGCACCTTCTGGATGGTTCTGGGGGCGATGGTTGTCTCGGCTCCTCTGGGCGTCGGAGCCGCCATCTATCTGCATGAGTATTCCAAGAGCCTGCGCCTCAACCGCATCATCACCATCGCCATCAGCGTCCTGAACGGTGTGCCCTCCGTCGTCTTCGGACTCTTCGGCCTGGCGTTTCTGGTAACGTTCTTCGGCGTATCTCTACTATCCGGCTCCATCATCCTCGGCCTGATCAACATTCCCACCATCATCCTGACCAGCCAGGAGGCTCTCAAGAGTGTGCCAAACTCCCTTCGTGAGGGCAGCATGGCTCTCGGGGCCACCAAATGGCAGACCATCAAGAAGGTTGTCCTGCCATCCGCCATGCCCGGCGTTCTCACCGGCATCATCATGGGTGTGGCCAAGGCATCGGGTGAGACGGCCCCCATCATGTGGACGGCAGTGACCTTCACCGCCACGCCGGTGCAGACATTCTTCGGCGTGATCCCCAACATCTTCCAGCCGGTGAACAATCTGGACTACCATCTCTTGAACCTCATTTACTTCCTGGGAGCATGGGATGTGGAAGACCATGCCTGGGGAACGGCCCTGGTGCTCATCGCCCTGGTGCTGGGCACGAATATGTTGGCCATAGTCGTGCGCAATCACTTCCGCAAGAAGATATCCTGGTAAAATCCGAGAACGCTGGCTTGCAGGTCACTGGTTGATCTATCTCGCCGACTCTAATGCTTTGGCCTGAACCGCTCCTGAAACAAGAGCGTGCCGGGGGTTCGTCAATTCATGCGGGCAGCCCAAACTGGTGAGTTCGCTCTTACTGAAATGCACTCCGCTTTGGTAGCCCTTAAATACCGAGTCTATCCAGATGAATATATCTTGACTCAGATATTTACCGTCACCGACCTGAACGAGCGGATAAAAGATCGTCTGGAGAACGATCCGAGGCTGCACGATCTCTGGGCGCGCGGCGAGATCTCCAACTACGTCAACCATCGCTCCGGGCACAGGTACTTCACCCTCAAGGACCGCGACTCCCAGATCTCCTGTGTCCTCTTCAAGAACAGCGGGGCGCGATTGGCCTTTGAGTTGAAGGACGGTCAAAATGTGCTGGTTTATGGCGATGTGGCGGTCTATCGTCCCCAGGGCCGGGTGCAGCTCATGGCCCGCGGCATTCGCCTGGATGAGGGCCTGGGATTCCGGCATTTGCAGCTTGAGGCCGTCAAGAAGAAGCTGGCGGGCGAGGGGCTTTTCGGCCTGGAGCGAAAGCGCGAGCTGCCCAAGTATCCGGAGCGAATCGGCATCGTCACCTCCCCGCAGGGTGCGGCGCTGCGTGACGTTTTGCGTATCATCGGCGCTTATCCTGCCAGGATAATCCTCTCCCCGGCGCAGGTGCAGGGTGATGGAGCCGAGGAGAGCATAGCTTTAGCCATTCGCGCCCTGCGGGGCCGGGCGGATGTGGTGATCGTCTGTCGCGGCGGAGGCTCGACCGAGGACCTGTGGTGCTTCAACTCCGAGATCGTGGCCCGCGCCATATTCGAGTGCGACTCGCCCGTGATCTCTGCCGTGGGCCATGAGACCGATGTCACCATTGCCGACTTTGTGGCCGACGTGCGCGCGCCCACGCCCACGGCTGCGGCGGAGATGGCGGTGCCAGACATCGACGCTCTGCAAACCTATCTCGTCCAGGCTCAGGTGCGAATGGCGCGCGCCCTCTGGTCCGGCTTGGAGCGAAAGAGGGAGCGGCTCGATTACCTGGAGCGGTCCTTCTCCGCCCAGAAGATGTACGCTCTGGCATCAGAGATGCGCCAGCGCCTGGACTGGCTGAGCGAAAGGCTGGGCGATGCCCAAAAGGAGAAGCTGACCGAATCTTGGAGACGCCTGGAGCTGGCGCAGGGCCGCCTGGCGGCTGTCGGTCCCAGGGCAACTCTTTTACGGGGCTATGCCATCGCCCGATCGCCCAGGGGCTTGGTCTTGAATGCGGAAGATGTCCGTCCCGGCGAGGTAGTGGAAGTTATCCTGGCCAAAGGCAGAATTTTGGCGAAAGTGCTGGAATGCAATAGCGATGCGGAGGACTCACGTTGAGCGAAAAGGAGATGGGGTTGGAAGAGGCGCTGGACGACCTGGAGCGGATTGTGGAGGAGTTGGAGGACGGCAAGAAGAGCCTGGAAGAGAGCCTGGACCTCTACGAGAAGGGAACGAAGCTGGTCCGGCTCTGTCAGGCCCGGCTGGAGAGCGCCGAGCAGAGGATCGAGAGCCTCACCGGCGAGCTGCCTCCCAACCTGGATTGAAAGAATTGCTGTAAATGGGATTGCTGCAACGAGACGGTTGAGGTGTGGTCGGAGGCTTTGCGCGTAAAGTGCTCTTTTGACCCGATTTTACGTGCAGACAGTACTAATATCATTAATTTGATAAAAAATGCTTTGTTTTGGTGAATTGATCTTGTAAACTTTGTTGATAATGTTTTATCTCTGCCCGACTTCGAGGTCAGACGAGAGACTTTGCATGCAATAATAAGGCTATTACACCTCAAAAGGAGTTTATATCTTCATTGCAATTTGTAGTGCGATGAATAGTGAACTTGTTCAGCAAATGCAGAGTCAATTTGATTCGTTAGCTCAAAAATTAGAAGATGGCACTGAATTCTGGTATGCTAGGGATTTGCAGAAGCCGTTAGGATATGCCGAGTGGAGGAACTTTCTTACAACCATCTCGCGGGCCGTCGAGTCATGCGAGACAGCAAAATTCGATAGCGGAGATCATTTTGTTGCTTTCAACAAATTGATCACTCATGGCAAGGGTGGACAGAGGGAAATCGAAGATTTCATGCTCACCCGCTATGCTTGCTATCTGATTGCCCAAAACGGCGACCCTTCTAAAGAACCTATTGCATTTGCCCAATGCTACTTCGCCCTTCAAACCCGGAAGCAAGAGTTGATAGAAGAATGGATGCGCCACCAAGCCCGCCTTGATGCCAGAGATCGCCTGAGGGAATCAGAAAGGACACTCTCGCGAAACATCTATGAGCGCGGTGTGGATGATGCTGGATTCGGACGCATTCGGTCAAAGGGCGACGCTGCCTTGTTTGGGGGGTACACCACCCAAGAGATGAAAGCCCGCTTCGGAATTACCCAGAACCGTCCCTTGGCGGATTTTCTGCCCACCCTAACCATCGCTGCAAAGAATTTGGCTACGGAAATGACAAATCACAACGTGTCACAGGACGATCTACAGGGGGAACCGACTATCACTAACGAACACGTCCAGAACAATGAGAGCGTCCGCAAAATGCTTGGGCATAGAGGGATCAAGCCAGAAAAACTCCCACCAGAAGAGGATATCAAGAAACTAGAACGCCGTGTGAAGTCAGACGAGAAACGACTCGAAAAACAGTCCGGCAAATTGCCGGAGATTGGGAATGATCCCGGTCAGACTAGTGCACCATGACGAATCTATTCATCCTCTTTTATCAATTCTTCCAAGCCATTCTCATCATCAAGCCTTGTCTCGTCGCCTCGGGCCAATCAGAGTTTCCTAATTTTTTGTGCAGGAACTTTGGATCAACTCCATTTTCGTGCATCTCGTGAATTACAGCCGCCAGGTTATAAACTACAGTTTTTGCCAATAGTTCATTTAACTGAGCAATTGAATTCTTGGATTTCAACGTCTCTCCAAACTTGCGCTTGATGGCCGCATTTGTGGCCTCTATATTACTGCACTTGTGGTCGTGGTCCATGAACTCATCGCGATTAAGCTGGAAGTAGTGAAACATCTTACTACGTGCAGACGGACTTTACATGCAAAGCCGCGGTCGCAACAAGGCTTAAATACATCATTGGATGTACGTTTTGATACATCAAAGTATTAATTAGTACATCAATCAATGATTGAAATTTACGTATTTAAGCCGGTGATCTCTTGAAGTGCGATACTGCAAATGCTGCGGCTGTGAAGTTCGGGAAATACGGAGGTCTCTTCGTTCCCGAGACCCTGGTCCAGCCGATAATGGAACTGGCGCAGGCCTATGAGCGCCTGCGAAGTAGCGACGATTTTAAAGATGAGCTGGCGGGCCTTCTCAGGAATTTCGCCGGAAGGAAAACGCCCCTTTACCACGCCCGAAACCTGAGCCGGGAGCTTGGGTGCAAGACCTATCTGAAGCGGGAGGATCTGGTGCACGGCGGAGCGCACAAGCTCAACAACACCCTCGGTCAGGCGCTGGTGGCAAAGCGAATGGGCAAGACCCGCCTCATCGCCGAAACGGGTGCGGGCCAACACGGCGTGGCCACGGCCATTGTGGGCGCGAACCTTGGGTTTGAGACGCAGGTTTACATGGGCGAGGTGGACATCGAGCGGCAGAAGATGAACGTCTACCGCATGGAGCTGATGGGTGCCGAGGTAATTCCCGTTCGCTCCGGTTCCCGAACCCTGAAGGACGCCATCAACGAGGCCATGCGTGATTGGGCGGCCAGCTTCGAGCACACTCACTATCTATTGGGCACAGCCGCCGGGGCGCATCCCTATCCGACGATGGTAAGGGACTTTCAGAGCGTCATCGGCCTTGAGGCCAGGGAGCAAATCCTGGAAGCAGAAGGCTGTTTGCCGGACAGCATCGTGGCCTGCGTCGGCGGCGGAAGCAATGCGATGGGCATCTTTGCGCCGTTCTTAACGGACGATGTTCGCCTCCTGGCCGTTGAAGCGGGAGGCAGGGGGCCCGGCAAGACCGACAGGACGGCAGACAACGGCGCGTCTTTGGGCTACGGCAGCAACGGCATTTTGCACGGCGCTCTCACCAAGATCCTGCAAGATCCTTACGGCCAAATCCTGGAATCCTACTCGGTGGCGGCGGGCCTGGATTATCCCGGCGTCGGACCTGAGCTGGCATACCTGGCGGAGACTGGCCGAGTGCAGCCGAAGATGGCTGACGACAGGACCGCCATTCGCGGATTTCGGGCGCTCTCCAAACTGGAGGGAATAATCCCGGCTCTGGAGTCGGCTCACGCCGTGGGCTATGCGCTTTCCGAACCCGGGGCGCTGGGAGAGATGGCGATTATAAACATCTCCGGTCGGGGAGACAAGGATCTGGCAACGGTGATGGACTATGAAAATCTCTGAAGCATTCCAAAACAAGCCCCTGCTGATCGTCTACATCTGCGCCGGAGATCCGACGCCCGATGCTACGCCCGATCTTGTTCGGCGGCTTGTGAAGGCCGGGGCGGACATCATCGAGCTGGGGCTGCCCCACTCCGACCCTATCGCCGACGGGCCGACCATCCAGGCGGCAGCTCAGCGGGCCATTGCGTCGGGAATGAATACCGATGTCTACTTCGACGTGGCAGCGCAGGCGGACGTGAATGTTCCCAAGATCTTCATGGGCTACTACAACATGGTTTACGCCCGCGGCCCGGACAGGTTCGCTCTGGATTGCGCCAAGAGCGGCATTCGTGGCATGATCGTGCCCGACCTTCCGCCGGAAGAGGCAGGACCGCTCCATGATGCCTGTCGGCGGCACGGCGTGGATCTGATCTTTTTGGCGGCTCCCAACACGCCGCCAGAGCGCCTCCACATGATCGAAAATGAGACATCCGGCTTCCTTTACCTGGTGGCTCGCACGGGCGTGACCGGGGCGAAGAGCGATGTCTTGCAGAGCACGAGAGACCTGATCTCCCGCGTCTCCGGCGATGTTCCAAAGGCGGTCGGTTTTGGCATCTCCACGCCGGAGCAGGCGGCGGAGGTCATTCGCGCCGGAGCGGATGCGGCCATCGTCGGCTCGGTCTGCGTGGACCTGATTGCCAGAGGCGAGATCGAGCGGCTGGAGGAGCTGGTTCGGGAGATGAAGGCCGCGATTGTCGGGGCGAAGGGCAAAGCTCCAATAGTTTGCTGAATCTCTGCATTGCCCATGCGAGCGGATCAGAGGGGATTTGCGGCCAAGACCCGCGGCAGTCTGGAGGCGGGTCGGAGCGTTACCATCGTGACTTACGGCGACTCCATCACCGCCGGGTTTGCCGTGCGGCGCGGCTTTCCCAGCTTCTGGCGGGAGAAGCTGCAAAATAAGTATCCTAAGGCTAAGATCGAGCTGGTCAACTCCGGCATCTCGGGAGACACGACCCTGGACGGCCTGGCCCGGCTGGACTGGTCGGTCCTCTCTTACGAGCCTGATCTGGTCACCATCAACTTCGGCATCAACGACTGCGTCCTCGGCCTTGACTTGGCCGAGTTCGAGGAGAACTTCGTTGAGATGGTGCGGCGCATCCGATCCGGCCCGGCATCCGAGGTTCTGCTCCTGTCCTCTCAGCCCCTGGAGACGCCGCCCTATGACAAATGGGTGCAGGATTACTATCAGGCCGTAGAGCGGGTGGCGCTGGAGATGGATGTCGGCTTCGTCGACGTCTTCGGCGCGTGGATGGAGCGCGTGAACCTGGGAACGCCCTTAGGTTCGCTGATACTATCGGGGCTCGATCATCCCAACGAGGCCGGGTACCGGATCATCGCCGAAGAGCTGATGAAGCTGTTTTAGCGATCTCTTCACCGATATATTTTTGGGAATCGAAACTCTGATCCTTTAAGATAATCTTCCACTAGATCTATTCCGATCCACTTGCGCCTGTTGCTCTCAGCTACAAAGCCGGTTACATTGCTGCCGCAAAATGGATCCAATACAAGGTCTCCCGGTTCGGTAAGAAAATCTATAAAAAATTGCGGCAACTCTTTTGGAAATCGAGCTGGGTGCGGTGAAATGCCGTTTTCTTTGCATTTCTGTAGATATGAGCTGCTGGAGTCTGTGTTGCCGATCTGCAAAAAATTTGGTGGAATTGATCCATTATTGTCCTTCTGGAATTTAGGGGTGATATTGTGGCCCGATGGTCTTTTCTTTGAGACATAGCCGTTTTCGATCAAACGCTGCATGTCTTTGCTATATGGCTGTAAGACGTTTCTGTTATTTGCTTTTGGAAAAAGGTCTTTAGATAACCATAATATCAATTCGACAGAGTCTTTTACCCGGATTCTGCGGACTGTTACCCATTCTGCAGGTGAAGGCAGTTTCGCAGGATTGTACCAGTAAAACTCCTGAGCCAGGTGAAATGTCTTCGCCAATTCTACGATTAACTCAAACTGATAAGTTGACCTGGTAGGCATTCCTCTGTTCCATGATCCACCAATATTGATTACAATGCTGCCGGAATCTTTCACTATCCTTCTGAATTCTGCAGCAAATTGCATAAACCATTTTACGTATTCCGATGCATCTACGTTTCCATATTCTTTTTTAAATACCAGAGCATACGGCGGGGAAGTCACAATCAGATCAATAGACGTGTCTGGAATATTTTTCATTATTTCTAGCGAATCTCCCAGGTATGCTGCGCCGCATTCTGTAAAATAATACGGCTTTAGTGCAATTAATTTGCTCAATGGATTCTCGACAATAAGTGGCAGAGTTCCGTTGCAAATGGACACGCGATCTACATCCTATTACGATTATTGATCTTAATTTTTGCAGTTGTCGATATTATTGATTTCTCTGAGAGCCAGGCCAATACGATATTCCTGATAATCTCAGCGTCCCCTTCGCCTAACTCTCCTCTGAAATTCTCAATCAAGTTCCACTGTTCGGGAGTAAACACGACTTGTACTCTTTTGCGCTTTCCTATCATATAAACCGCTCTAAAGACACACTGGATACACAAATCAAATAGGCTGGTCTTATATTTATCGCTTTTCCACAAAGTGATTCGAAAAGTGATATGTAATGCCTCATGAATTGGAAACACTCTTTAATGCTCCTGCCAATGATATAATGGATGCAATAATAAAAGGATTTAGAGCTCAGGTAGATGTAAAAGGCAAATTAGCAGAATTGTATTTATTTAAATATTTGAAAGCTCTAAATGATACAAGAATAATTTCGGATCTGATATGGGAAGATCGAGATAGTGTACCGGATTTTAAATTCAACTATCGAAACAAAGCATATGTGGTCGAATGCAAAAATTTGAGGAATGAGGTATATAAAAAACCGCAACCTGCATACAAGGTTGAGATACAAAAAACCAGGAATTCGAAAGACGGAACCAATACTCGAAGCTATCGTGTTGATTATTTTGACATCCTGGCAGTTTGCATGTTTAATCAGACAAGGGAATGGCGATTTATATTTATAAGATCTCTTGATCTTGAAGTCGTACCGGAAAATCCCTCGCTCCTAAAAATAATGCAGCGCGTACCTATCGGAATAAAAAAACCTTGGAATTCTGACTTGATTGATCTTTTAAATTATAGTCAGTCATAAATTAGTACTTCCACCCTTTACTTTCATTCATTTTCCTTCATGACATCTTCCAGTCTGCGGCGCGGCGTGTGCCTGACGGGCGTAGCATGTCCCAGGCTGAAGAGGAGCTGGGGGTGGCCCTGGCCGACGGCGGCTTCCAGCTCGCCTCTCAGCTCCGGAATTCCGATGGGCTGGCTGAAGAATGATGCATAAAGATCATAGCCGGTCGCCTTCAAGAGGAGCCTTTCCAGCATCACTCCGCACTTGACCCATGCCGTCTTATCATCCTGATTGGAAGAGAGGACGCCGAGGGCACCGCATCCCTGAATCAGGCCCGAGTCCCGGTAGATGACCGCGTCGCTCAAGTCGAACTCCTTGAAGGCCGCCGGAAAGCCGAAGGCCACGGCATCGGGCACGCCGAAGGTGTAAAGCGGCATACCGTCCGGCTCAGTCGTCCAGTTGTTCCTCAGCCACTCGCCCAGATTGCGGCGGAACTCCTTCTTTGAGAGCTGGGCGTGATGGGCTCGGGATACAAGACCGGCCATCTGGCTGCGTGACAGCTCGTCGGTCATGAACTGAACATGAAATCCAGGCTGATCGATGCATTCCCGCAGGCTCTTCAAGACGGATTCGTCGATGCTGCGGTCGGCATACTTGTCTTTGGTGGTGTGCCGCCTCAAAATCTGCAAGAACAGATCTCTCTCTTGCAAGATGGCTTGCCCGGATTGCGGTCTAATCTCCTCAAATTTTATCTCCGCTGCCGGATCGCTCTCCGGGCCGAGAGGAAAATAGCTCACAAGAGGCCGAAGGCCGAAATGAGTCCCTGCGGCGAGCAAGTTGGCTATGCTGCAGCCCACGCTCATGAAGAGGGTTCGGTTGCTGGGATCAACGAAGGGCAGGCTTCTCTTCAGGTCGGCATAGACCGAGATCGCGCCTTCGCCCACGGCGAACTTCCAGGGCTGGGTGTTGGGGCCGGAGGGGGCGAGAATGGCATAGCGCAGGAGGAACGCCATCCTCTCTTGCATGGTTCCTTGAGATGGATAGTCGCATTCTTGAACATCCCATGCTTCATAATTTTTTGCGGTCATCTGCAGTCATCTCCCTTAGAATATTGATATTATTCGAATAAAGCTTTTGGCTTGAAGTCATTGCAGGATTATGATCTGTTTCTTGGCGGGATTGGGATCCATCTTCATACAGTTGTCGAATATATCCCGCATGGTTGCTATTCCCATCCGCCGAGCAGCATCTTCTTTAATTTGCGCTGCAAAATATCCGTCGGAGCATTCGATTCGGTATTCGATTCGTTCTTTGGAGATGGGAAGAGATGGCAAGTGAAGTGTATTTTGCCGGCATTCGGGCCAGGAGCGACAAAGAGAACAAGCAGAATAAAATCCGCAAGCTCTTTGACGCTGCAGGATTTGACAGAGCGATCGGGAAGGGCGACATTACAGCCGTCAAGCTTCATTTCGGAGAGCAGGGCAACGACTCCTTTGTGAATCCCGTCCTGGTCAGGCCGCTGGTCGAGAAGATCAAACAATCCGGTGCCAGGCCCTTTCTCACCGACACCAACACGCTCTACGGCGGCGGCAGAGCCAATGCCGTGGACCACCTTCAAACCGCAGCCGAGCACGGATTCGGATACACCGTGGCCGGAGCGCCGGTCATCATCGCCGACGGCCTGCGTAGCGAGAATTACCGCGAGGTTGAGATCCGCCAGAAGCACTTCCAAAATGTCAAGATCGCCGGAGAAATTGCAGCCGCAGACAGCATGATTGTGGTTTCCCATTTCAAGGCGCATCTGCCGGCGGGCTTTGGTGGAGCCGTAAAGAATCTGGGCATGGGCTGCGCTCCGGCTCTGGGAAAGGCCGAGCAGCATTCCGCAAAGCCGATATTCAACGCCGAGCTATGCATCGGCTGCGGGGCCTGCCGGGAGAATTGCCCAAATTCCGCCATCACTGTGCAAAAAAGGATCACGGCCATAGACTACAGCGTCTGTTCAGGCTGCGGCAAATGCCTGAGAGTTTGCGCGCCTCATGCCATCGATTTTGACTGGTTCGTGGAAGTTCGGCCCTTTATGGAGAGGATCGTCGAGTACGCCTTGGGAGCAGTCGCCGGAAAGAAAGGCCGCGTGGGTTTTGTCAACGTCCTCCTGAACATCACTCCAGACTGCGACTGCGTCCCCTGGAGCGATGCGCCGCTGGTTCCGGACATCGGCATCCTGGCCTCCCAAGATCCGGTGGCCATCGACCAGGCCAGCGTCGATCTGGTGAACCGGGAGACGGGACTGAAAAATTCCCTGCTTCAGAAGAACCATGAGCACGGCAAGGATAAGTTCCTGGGCGTCTGGGAGAGCACGCTCGGCGGCGTTCAATTGGATTACGGAGATGAGATAGGCCTCGGCTCTAAAGAGTACCGCCTGATTGATGTTTAAAAAAGAGCAGAGTTCTCCCAATAACTCAAAAACAGGGGGTTCAATTGATATGAAAGTCATCGCATTCAACGGCAGTCCCAGAAAGGACGGAAATACCAGCCGCCTCATTCGTGCGGCTCTGGCGGAACTGGAAGCGGAGGGCATAGAAACCGAGACCGTGCACCTGATGGGACCGATCCGCGGCTGCATTGCCTGCTACAAGTGCTTCGAGAAAAAGAACGGCAAATGCGCAATGGACAAAGACATCGTTAATAGCTGCATCGAAAAGATGGCTGGGGCCGACGGCATCATCCTCGGCTCGCCGACCTATTTCTCCGACATCACGCCGGAGCTGAAGGCCCTGGTCGATCGGTCGGGATTTGTGTCCAAGGCCAATGGCGACATGTTCAAGCGGAAGATCGGCGCTGCGGTGGTGGCGGTCCGGCGTGGCGGTGCGGTCCACGCTTTCGACTCGATCAATCACTTCTTCCTCATCGGCCAGATGATAATCCCTGGTTCAAACTACTGGAATGTAGGCATCGGCCTGGAAGAAGGAGATGTAGAAAAGGACCGGGAAGGAATGGAGACGATGAGAGTCCTGGGCCGGAATATGGCCTGGCTGTTGAAGAAGATCGAGATGTAGTATGATGCTCTCGGGAGGAATGCTTATTCGTGCCAAATCAGCTTTGATTTTTGCAGTTTTAATCCTGATGTGCATGCCGTTTTTAGCACAAGGGCAGGCCGATGATGTTGATAGACTGATCGAGACCCTCAGTACCGGCAACAGCAGCGCCAGAGTTGCGGCAGCCGCAACCCTGGGGGACATGAACGACACGCGAGCGATAGTGCCATTGATTCGGGCTTTGGAAGACAGGGAGTTTGATGTGGAATACCAGGCTGCGAAGTCCCTGGAGAAAATGAGAGAGCCCGCCGTGGAGCCGCTGATCCGCGCTCTGAAAGATAACAATTCCAACGTCAGATGGGAAGCGGCGGACATCCTCGGAGCAATCGGCAACAGCTCGGCTGCCGATCCTCTGTTTGAAGCCACGAAGGACAAAGATAGTGTGGTGCGAAAGGTGGCCGCCCAAGCCCTTGCAAAACTCGGTGATATCAGAGCCACAGAGCCGCTGATCGAGCTTCTGAAAAGCGATTCGGCATGGGATAGAGCAGATGCCGCTGATGCCTTGGGTGAGTTGAACGACTCCAGAGCCGTCGAGCCGCTCATTTCGGAGTTGGATGATGAAAAAGGCTTTGTGCAGGAATCAGCGGCAGAGGCTCTGGGCAAAATCAGAGATGCCAGAGCTGTTGAGCCACTTATCCAGACCATCAAATACGATAGCGATTATGCGGTGCAAGAAAAGGCAAGAGACGCGCTGATCGACATCGGAGAGCCGGCCACGGATGCGCTGATTGTGGCATTAAATGACAGCGATAAATTGGTCCGATATCATGCAGCATACTGCTTGGCCTATTCAAATGACGCGCGGGCCATCGTCTCATTGGAATATGCGCTTTCCGATGAAGATAAGGATGTTAGGGAGATGGCGCGAAATTCCGTCTTGAGATTGGAGGAGGCCGTGGATTCGAAGGAAGGACAGGTGGATCATTTCGAATACAACACCACGGAAAACCTGGCGGCAAATGCTGACGACACAACTATCGAAAACAAGACGGAGAACGTGAACGCGAAAACGCACGAAAATGAGACATCATACGAAAACGAAACCTCAAGCGAGAATGAGACACTTGCAGGAAATGAGACACCGGGTGATGAGAAATTAGGAAATGAATCGGACATAAGGGAGTACTGGAGCTACGAGAATCACGAGTTCGGATTTGCCCTGAGATTCCCGGATGACTGGAAGGATCAGGATGCAGATTCGAACAATGCCGGAATGATTGTCGGGTTCCTCGCACCGGGTGAGGATCCGGACAGACCAAGCTGCTTCGTCGTGGTGCAATACGAAGACCTTCCCCGGGCGTACAGCGTGAACCAGTACGCTGAGGCAAGCCTGCAGAGCCTGAAGGGCGATCATCCCGACATCAACATCATCGAGGATCGGGATGTGACCATCTCCGACCTGCCCGCCCGGGAGTGGGTCTACAGGGTCGATCAAGGCGAGTACCTTGTCTTGCAGAGGATCGTGGTGAAGGATCAAAGAGCCTTTGTCATAACCTTCAATTCGCTCTCAGAGAGGTATGCGCAACTGGAGGGCGATGCCAGGGAGATGATAGACTCGTTTGAGTTCTTTTGATCGCTGTAGATTTGTTGCGTGAAAATGCATGATGCCTTGGGCCCCGGAATCGGGTCCGCATCTTGCATTGGGCTTATGTTGCCTGATTTATTCAACCGGGTCGATGCATTCGTTTGCAATTAATATTTTTTAAAAATATGGGGCAGAATGATATGCAATCGATACCTCCTGTGCAGAAAATAATTCTTATCTGTAAACACTACTCTGCACAAGGTTTATTTGCCATCAGGCGGATGGAAACGTCCAGCAAATTATGAGGAATGCTATGCGACTTTCCATGGATTTGGAGCTGCAGGATATACCGGGGCAATTGCTGCTGGCACTGCAGCCCCTGAAAGAGAATAAAGCAAATATCATAAGTGTGGTTCACCACAGGGACCGCAAGACTCCCCGCGGCATGATCCCGGTCAGATTCGTGTTGGAGATGGATCGATCCAGGATCGAAGCCCTCCAGACAAAGCTCAAAGAGAGCGGCATCTCCGTGGTTCGGGCGGGGGAAGATCGTTTCATGGAGTCCGTATCAGTGGTGCTGGTCGGGCACGTGCTGGACAGCGACATCGGCGATACCGTCAAGCGGATAGACTCCACCGGCTTTGCCGAGGTCATGGACCTGGCATTGACCATGCCGGGAGTCGATGAGCCGTCGTCCGCCTTCATGAAGATCCGCGCCACCGGCAAGGCAGAGATTCAGAAGGCTCTGACCATCCTGCGGGAAGTCGGCAAAGAGAAGAAGCTGCTCGTCATTGAGCCCATCGAGGCTGAGGCAGTATGAGAGACGTTAAGATTTCCCTGGTCGGTTACGGCATTGTGGGACACGGCGTGGTCGATGTCCTGAACCGCAAGAAGAAAGTGCTCCGGGACATGGGGCTGAATCTAAAGCTGATCAGCGTCAGCGACCACACCGGAACCGTCATCGCCGAGGATGGAATTGATGCCGACAAGATCCTGGGCGAGAGGACCCTGGCCAATGTGGCCACCTCCGGCATGAAGGGCAAGGAGGCCATCGCCGCCATAGACTCGGATCTGATGATCGAGGTCACTCCCACCAATATCGTTCACGGCCAGCCCGGACTGGGACACATGGAAGCTGCTCTCTCCAGCGGCAAGCACGTGGTGACATCGAACAAGGGTCCGCTGGTGGTATCCTACAGCAAGCTCAAGAAGCTGGCTGAGGACAACGGCGTCATGATGAAGTTCGAGGCCACCGTGGGCGGCACCATGCCCCTCATCAGCCTGGTGGAGCGCACGCTCGTCGGCAACCAGATCTACGGCATTCGGGGCATCTTCAACGGCACTTGCAACTACATTCTGACCCGCATGACCGAGGAAGGCATAGCCTACACTCATGCCCTGAGCGAGGCCCAGGACATGGGAATTGCCGAGGCCGATCCCAGCTACGATGTGGAAGGCGTGGACACTGCCGGAAAAGTGGTCATCCTGGCCAACTCCCTCTTCAACATGAATGTGAAGTACAGCGATGTGGATGTGACCGGCATCACCGGCGTCACTCCCGAGGCACTGGCGCTCGCCAAGAAGCGGGGCTACGCCATCAAGCTCATCGGCGATGTGCCGGCCCTGACCGTGCGGCCAACTCTGGTTCCGCTGGACAGCCCCATTGCAGTATCCGGGACACTGAACTCGGCTGCCATCTACACGGACCTCTCAGGAACCATAACCGTATCCGGGCTTGGAGCCGGGTCCATCGAGACGGCCTCCGCCATACTGACGGACATCATCAGCATCTATCGAACCAAGCGTATCGACACCATATTCTAAAATCGAATATGACCGGCTTTCTCGGCTTCGCAGAGCTTTGCGGGAAGGTAGAGAGCGTGTCCGGCTCTCTGGAGAAGATCGACCTAGCCAGCGCGTTCCTCTCCCATCTCGACGAAGCTGAGCTGGCCGTGGCCTCCAACTTCATCATGGGCGTGGTCTTTGCCCCCAGCTCGGATCTGGTTTTGGGCGTTGGGCCGAGCATTCTTTATGAGGCCCTGGCGCGGGCCTGCGGCTGCGGGAGCGAGAAGATATCCGAGATGCTGCGCGCCACGGGCGATCCGGGGCTCGTGGCGGCAATGGCTGCGGAAAAGAAGCGGCCCATCGGGTTTGCTGCGTTTGCAAAAATCGATGCGCTCTCCATCTCGGACGTCTATTCTCGATTCCTGGCGGTGGCCCATGCCTCCGGCAAGAAGAGCCAGGATGCCAAGGTCAAGAATCTTCAGTTTCTCTTCTCCCAGGCATCGCCCCTGGAAGCCCGCTACATTGCTCGCCTCGCCATCGAGGACATGAGAATCGGAATTGGCGAAGGCGGAGCACGGGACGCCGTCGCCAAAGCGTTTTCAAGACCTGCAGAGGATGTGGAACGCAGCTACAACCTCACCAACGACATGGGACTTGTGGCGGTGAGCGCCAAACGCGGCACGCTCTCGGAGCTTGGCGTCATGCTCAATCATCCCATCAAGATGATGCTGGCTCAGCTCTCCGAAGGCATTCCGGCGGCGATGCAGGAGCTTGGGACTGCGGCGGTCGAATGGAAGTACGACGGCGCTCGCGTGCAAATTCACAAAGACGGCCAGAAGGTGCGCATCTTCACCAGGCGTCTGGAAAACGTGACTGCATCCTTGCCGGAGATCGTATCCGCCGCCAGGACACAAATCCGGGCCAAGAATGCTATTTTGGACGGAGAAGCCGTAGCCATCGGCAAAGACGGGCGGCCCGTGGCATTCCAGCAGATCCTGAAGCGGTTTCGCAGAAAGTACGATGTGGAAAAGCTCGCCGCCCAGATTCCTCTGCGTCTGTTTCTCTTCGATATCATCTATCTGGAGGATAGAAGCGTCGTCGACCTGCCCCTGACGCAGCGAAGGAAGCTCTTGCAGGAGACTGCAGCCGACCCGACTCTGCTTGCCGATCAGGTTCTTACCGGGGATCCGAACGAGGTTGAAAATATCTACCGGCGCGCACTTGACGCTGGCCACGAGGGGCTGATGCTCAAGAATCCGTCCTCGGTCTATGCGCCGGGAAAGAGGGGCAAGAACTGGCTGAAGATCAAGCCGGTGATGGAGACCCTAGACCTGGTGGTCATCGGCGCAAAATGGGGCGAAGGCAGGAGAGCCAGCTTCCTCGGCTCCTACCGCCTGGGCTGCATGGAGACGGAGACGGGCCGCATCCTGGATGTGGGCTGGGTGGCCACCGGCCTGACCGATGAGGCATTGTCGGACCTCACCGATATGTTCAGGGAAATGATCGTCGTGCAGAAGGGCATGGAAGTGGAGCTGAAACCGGCGGTGATCTTTGAGGTGGCCTACGAGGAGATCCAGAAGAGCCCCAACTACTCATCAGGATTTGCCCTGCGCTTTCCCAGGCTCGTAACGGTTCGAGACGACAAGTCTTTGGACGAGGCCGACACCATTGAGAGGGTGACATCCCTGTACAAGGTCCAGAGGGGCAGAAGCACCTCTGCATGATTTAGATTAGCCCGACATCGAATATGCGTTAAATGAATCAACTGATCCAAATGACTCACATAATCTAAATAAATCCAAATAATCCAATATCTTGCGCAAATTCAATAATCCAATAAATCCCGCAATCCATTATTTCACATAAATCCGATAACCAAATAAATCCCGCAATTCATTATTTCACAAAATCCGATAACCCAATAAATCCAATAATCCATTATTTCACACAAATCCGATATGATAAATTCTGATTCTGAAAACGGCATGAAACAACGGCGAACGGAGGTTTAGGGATGATGATATTCAAGAGGCTGGAAGAGCTGAAGGATGAGGACATGAATGGCCTCTTCTCTCGTGAAGTGGGCATTCAGGATGTAATCGCCGATGTGAACGACATACTCGTTGAGGTCGGATCGAAGGGAGATGAAGCCCTCTTCAAATACACGGAAAAGTTCGAGGGCGCAAAGCTCAATGATCTGCGAGCAAGCCAGGAAGAGATCGACGCCGCATACGATATGGTGGACGAGCGAATCCTGGAGGCTTTGGCCCAGGCGGCGGACAACATCTTTGCCTTCCACTCCGCCCAGAAGGAGCACGAACTGTGGATGACCGAGGTCGCCCCCGGCGTCTCCGTGGGCCAGAAGATCGTGCCCCTGGACTCCGTCGGAGCCTACGTTCCCGGTGGCCGGGCCTCTTATCCCAGCTCAGCCCTCATGAATGTGATACCGGCCAAGGTGGCGGACGTTTCAAGAATAGTGGTATGCACGCCGCCCAAATCGGACGGCTCGATCACGCCCCTGACGCTCGTCGCCGCCGATATGGCCGGTGCTGATGAAGTCTACAAGCTGGGGGGCGCTCAGGCTGTAGCAGCCATGGCTTTCGGCACGGAGACCATTGAGCATGTCAGCAAGATCGTGGGACCGGGAAATGTTTACGTCACTGCAGCCAAGATGCTGGTCCGGGGCACAACAGAGATCGACTTTCCGGCTGGCCCAAGCGAGGTTCTCATCATCGCCGACCGGACGGCAGATCCCGGCGTCATCGCCGCAGACATGATCGCCCAGGGCGAGCACGATCCCAAGGCGATTTCCGTTCTGGTGGCCACAGACGATCTCCTGGCCAGCGCCGTGGCGGAAGAGCTGAAGATCCAGTCTGCGACAGCTTTTCGCAGCGATATCATCGAGCAGAGCCTGGACCACAGCGCCGTTCTGGTGGCCAATGATATCGATGAGGCGGTGGACTTTGCCAACGCCTTTGCGCCGGAGCACCTGGAGATCATCACCAACGACCCCATGAACGTCTTCCGGTCCATCCGCAATGCGGGCAGCGTCTTTTTGGGCGGCTTCACGCCCGTGGCTGCGGGCGACTACGCCAGCGGCACGAACCACGTGCTTCCCACATCCGGCTATGCCAGGGTCTTCTCAGGGCTTAACGTGGACCACTTCACCAAGAAGATCACCGTGCAAATGATCACCGACGAGGGCTTGCTCGGGCTGGAGGAGACAATAACGACTCTGGCCGAGGCGGAAGGGCTGAAAGCGCACGCTGAGTCGGTGAGGAGAAGGCTGGAGCCGAGGCAGGGCTAAAGCCATCAAAGAATCAAATCCTTTTTTGCACAGGAATGTCCGAACATTTGCTGGAGATGGCCGGAGCCCTCGTCAGGGTGAAGGATGGAAAGATTGAGGTGCTGACCGAGCCGCGGGTTCGCTTCTGTCCCCTGAGGTCCGGGCTTTACGGCATAAAGATCGAGAGCCGCGAGACGGTAGCGAGCACGCTGCAGTTGCACATGCAGGAGCTTGGCATGTACGGTCCGGGCCGCGTCCTGGAATTGCAGGAGAAGCCGGTCAGCTTCGGGGCCTCCGAGATCCTGACGGATGCTATGAGCGAGGGGCTGGTGGATGCGGCTGTGCTCGTCTGCGAGGGCGCGGGCACGCTGGTTAGCGCAAGGCCGGAGGTCTTGCAGGCCGTCGGGGCGCACATGACGGGCCTGGTCAAGACCGGACCGATAAAAGAGATTCAGGACGGCCTTGAAGAGAGAGGATGCCGGCTACTCGACAGGCAATGCAGCATCGACCAGGTCCGGGGCTTCGAGATGGCAGTGGCGGCAGGGTTCAAGAAGATCGCAGTGACCGTGGCGGGCTCTAGACCTCAGGATGCCGCAGCTTTGCGAAAGCTCGGGGCGGAATTGGGCGTGCGGCCAATAATCCTCGCCGTTCACACTACCGGCATCAGCAATCGGCAGGCCGAAATGCTGGCGGATAGCTGCGACCTCGTCTGGTCCTGCGCGTCTCGGGCGGTGAGGGTAATCGTCGGGAAAGCGGCGAAGCTGCAGATCGGCATCTCCATTCCCGTCTTTGCCCTCACCGACGAGGGCAAGCGGCTCGTATTGAACCGCACTCTGCACTTCCCTGAAAGCCTGGTCATGCACCGGGCAGGGCTGCCGCTGGCACCGGAGGGCAAACAGCCGGAGCCTCTGATTTAGGTTTCGGGATCGCTATCGCTCATGCCGCTGCCGACCAGGCTGCATTTCGACTTCCGGCTCCGCCCTTCTCTCACCTAATCCTCGTCGCATCGGGCCAGCGTCTGCTCCTTGATCTGCAGCATCTTCTCCTTGCTAACGAAGACCTCCACCAGGCGCAGGGCAAACTCCAGGGCGGTTCCCGGCGAGCGGCTGGTGATGAGGTTCTTGTCCACCACCACCCGGTCTTCCGAGAAATCGGCGCACGCCGCCACCTGGGCCTTGCCGGAAGGGCTGATCGTGGCTTTGCGGCCCTGCAAGACTCCGGCCTTGATGAGGACCGATGGGGCTGCGCATATCGCCGCGACGTATTTTCCCGCTTTATCCATCTCCCGCGCCGCAGTTAGGATGCGCTCGTCATTGCCCAGGGCGATGAAGCCGGGTGAGCCGCCGGGCAGAACCAGGCCGTCGAAATCTCTGAAGTCAATTTTGTTCAAGCTGGTGTCCGGCAGCACTGAAATTTTATGAGAGCCTTGCACCAGTCCTTCTTTTAAGCCGGCCGTCACGACCTCAACATCGGCACGCCGCAAAATATCGATGACGTTGACGGCTTCAATCTCCTCGAAACCCTCAGCCAGGGGCACCAGAATTCTCATGTCTCTCCCTAGCAAATAATTGGCGGCAATATCTTAAATCTATTACCATTATCGTCCGTATTTATTACTATATCATGTTTTTTAGATTCATAATTTGTGTGATCGAGGCACAAACAGCCTTTTATAATTCCTTGCCAGGGCTTTTCAATGCCAAACAGATTCGAACGATCACTGCAGAGCACATCAATCATAAAAAAGATTTGCAGTATGCTATCGGCTGGCAAAAAAATGGAGCTAAAAACAAGAACGACAGGCAGATGTTGGTCATGGATATCAAAAACTCAAACAACATGTATCTGATGCTGATGTATGTCTATTTGAAAGCCTACCGGGACGCGCTCACCGACTTTGAGTACGCAGTCAAGGATTCCAGTTACGTGGACCTGGCGCTCATGTCGGTCAGGCAAAAATACGGCGAGAAGATCGACAGGATTGCGAGCGAGATCTCCGCATGAGCCTCTGAGTTTGAGGCGGCTTTTATTAGAACGGGTCCGCCAGAGCATAGATTTTCACTAACTGGCGGACCTCCAACTATTCTTATCATCACAGGAATATTCATTTCATTCTTGTCTCGCGTATTGCCTTCCTCCAACTATCAGAATTCAACTCGTAGCAGCGCGGAGTCCCCATCCTTCAGGGTGGGGAAGAGCGCGTAATAGCTGCATTCACCCAAGATAGTATTATATACTATTGGGTGAATAAACTTTATTTATGCAGCTCACAAAGACCATTGTCCTGAAGCTAGATGTACCGGACAGCGATCTAGCAGAGCTGCTTAAAGCCTTCTCCCAAGGCATGAAT
>Ga0074198_1000423_pt1 | contig 46313 bp, 50 predicted proteins | sample EPASupsiteSAE323_FD_64527 | JGI IMG/M metagenome (GOLD analysis project Ga0074198, IMG submission 64527) | Bioremediated contaminated groundwater from EPA Superfund site, New Mexico - Sample SAE3-23 | ecosystem: Environmental > Aquatic > Deep subsurface > Groundwater > Contaminated ... | reverse complement strand
TGTGAGCTGCATAAATAAAGTTTATTCACCCAATAGTATATAATACTATCTTGGGTGAATGCAGCTATTACGCGCTCTTCCCCACCCTGAAGGATGGGGACTCCGCGCTGCTACGAGTTGAATGTGTCCAGGATGCATCCGAGAAAAAGTCACATGCAAAATATGCGTCTTGGGGGAAGAGAACGGATATTTTCAAAATGGCATTTACACAATTTTTTTATTAATCCGATTATTGATGATAAACTTTCCGCAATCTTCTCTTAAGATACAATTATATCCCCTTAATGAGTGACAGCCAATTCCATGCCAGGCAAAGTCACACACAGTTACGCATTTCGCGGCTCAGAAGAACCGCTTATTGGAAAGACTATAGGCGATATGTTCGATGAGATTGCGGAGAAATACCCGGACAACGACGCAATTGTATCACTTCATCAGGGCATACGCTACACTTATCGCGAACTGCAAAAGGAGCTAAACCGCGCCGCGAAGGGATTCATTGCCCTGGGCCTGAAGAAGGGCGACCGCCTGGCCATTTGGGCTACAAACATAGCGGAGTGGATCATCACCCAGTTCGCAACGGCTAAAGCCGGCATCATCATGGTCAACATCAATCCGGCTTACAGGACTCATGAACTGGAGTATGCTCTGCGCCAGTCCGAAACGCAAGCACTCCTGCTCATGGACAAATTCAAGACCTCGGACTATGTCCAGATGCTTTATGAGGTGTGCCCTGAGGTCAAGACCAGCAAGCCTGGGCACGTTCATTCGGAAAAGCTCCCATTCCTGAGGACCGTGGCAACCGTGCGCGGCGAGAAGCAGCCGGGCATGTACACCTGGAATGAGATTTTGTTGATGGGCGAGGATGTCCCGGATGAAACGCTGATCGAGCGCGCGGAGAGCCTGGACTTCGATGATCCCATCAACATCCAGTACACCTCCGGAACCACCGGGTTTCCCAAAGGCGTTGTTCTCACCCACCACAATATCCTCAACAACGGCTACTTCATCGGCGAGTGCATGAAGTTCACGGACAAGGACAGGCTCTGCATTCCCGTTCCGTTTTACCATTGCTTCGGCATGATTCTCTCCAACATGGCCTGCATGACCCACGGCGCGACGATGGTGCTCCCGGCAGAGTACTTCGATCCCGTGTCGGTAATGTCGGCCATTCAAAAGGAGCGCTGCACGGCGGTGCACGGCGTCCCCACCATGTTTGTGGCGGAACTGGAGCACCCCGACTTTCCTAAGTATGATTTCAGCACGCTTCGCACCGGCATCATGGCCGGTTCGCCCTGTCCCATCGAGTTCATGAAGAAGGTGAATACCCTCATGAACATGAAGGAGATCGTGATCACCTACGGCCAGACGGAGGCGTCGCCCGGCATCACCATGTCCTCCACGGACGATTCGCTGGAGCAGAGGGTTTCCACCGTCGGCAGGCCCATGCCGCACACGGAGATGAAGATCGTCGACCCCAAGACGGGAAAGATGGTTTCCCGCGGCGAGACGGGCGAGATATGCGCTCGCGGCTACATGATCATGCGCTGCTACTACAACAATCCCGTGGCCACCGACCAGTGCGTCGATAAAGAGGGCTGGCTGCACACCGGAGACCTCGGAACCCTGGACGACAGCGACTACTGCAAGATAACCGGGCGGCTCAAGGACATGGTGATCCGGGGCGGAGAGAATATCTATCCGCGCGAGATCGAGGAGTTCCTTTACACCCATCCGGCGATCAGCGATGTGCAGGTCATCGGCGTTCCCGACAAGAAGTTCGGAGAGGAGCTGATGGCCTGGATAAAGCTCAAGAAAGACGCCACGGCAACCCCTGAGGAGATCAAGGCTTTCTGCAAGGGAAAGATCGCGCACTTCAAGATTCCCAGGTACATCAAGTTCGTTGACGACTTCCCCATGACCGTGAGCGGCAAGATTCAGAAGTTTAAGATGAGAGATGTTTCCATTCAGGAACTCGGCCTGGAAGAAGTGGCCAGGATGAAGACGGCGTAAAGCCCCTTCCGCCTTTTTGCCGCTATTGCCTCGATTGAACACCTTTTTTTAGTTTCCCTGAGCATCTTCGGGATTACTTCGTTATTCTTCGTGAAATCGGAAAACAATAATTATCTTTAATGATGGATTTTTTTCGACAGATTTTTTAATTCGAACAACATAATAGCTTGACGAGGCTAAATGTTCAAGATTGTAAAGCGCAAGGAGATGGCGGGCGGAAAGATGATCCTCAACGAGATTGAGGCACCCATAATCGCCCGCAAAGCCAAGCCGGGGCAGTTCGTGATCCTGAGAGCCAATGAAACCGGAGAGCGCATACCCATGACTCTGGCCGATCTGAATCCCGAGAAGGGAACCATCACCATCATCTTTTCCGTAGTAGGCAGATCTACGGTTCTATTTAGTGATTTGCAGGAAGGCGATTACTACCTGGATGTAGTCGGGCCGCTCGGAAAGCCTACCGACATCGGGATGGCGGGCACGGCCATCTGTGTGGGCGGAGGAACAGGCGTCGCGGTTCTCTATCCGATTGCCAAGATGCTCAAGAAGATGGGAAATAAAGTAATAAGCATCATCGGAGCCCGCTGCGAGGAGCTCATCATCTTGCGTGAGGAGATGGAGAGTGTCTCGGATGAGCTATTGATCTGCACCGATAACGGTTCCGCGGGGCGCAATGCCTTTGTGACGGAGCTACTGGCGGAAGTCCTGGCCAAAGAGACGCCGGGCGTCGTGGTCGCCATCGGTCCCGTGGCCATGATGAAGCGGGTGAGCGATATCACGCGCCCCCAGAATATCAAGACCATCGTCAGCCTCAATCCCATAATGATCGACGGCACGGGCATGTGCGGGAGCTGTCGCGTGGAAGTGGGCGGCGTGGTCAAGTTTGCCTGCGTGGACGGGCCTGAGTTTGACGGACATGAGGTGGACTTCGATCAGCTCATGCAGCGATTGCAGGCATTCCGGGAAGAGGAGAAGCAGAGCCTGGATGCGTGCGGCGGCGCAAAGGTGCACAGATGCAAGATGGAAGAGGAATTTGCCATCAAGGATCTGGGAAAGCCGGGTGAAGCGGCGGTGGCCGAGGTTAAAGCGGCTTGATCCGGGGCTCCATTTTGAGCACGCCGTTCGGCATTTTTTTAGATAACATTTAAAAACAGCATGGATCGGAACAGCAGGGACGATGCTTGCCCCGGCTGCAAGCTCTTTTTGGCCTTTCGGCTCGTGGCAGCTCTTGCCCCCGGTCCGGCAGCCTGCGGCATCGGAGGCGGGCGGGACCTGCACCGCAGGCGGACCGCTCACGGGGAGCCGGAGCACGCGGGCGAACGCGCGAGCGAGCGAAAATCGAGAATAATATGCCGGAAGAGCCGACCATGCCGTTTGAGGAAATGCTTTCGGATTGCTATAATAAATTACGGCTTCCAGACCTTGAGATAAGGAATGCGCTCAAAATCAGCATCATTCGTTGCTAAATTGGTCAAGCCGTTTAATTTCATAATCGCGAGATGGGCAGAATCCATTGCCATGAGATGGAATCTCTTGGATAGCTGGACAAACTCCGGAAAGGTTTGAGCATCGAGAATCACGATGTGAAAACCGTTGATGATATCCATCTCCTCCCAAACATCATTCAGCTCGTCAAGGATTTCCGGCCTTTCCTTGAATAGTCGTTTGGCATATTGAGCCTTTACATCAAATGTATCAATAATTTCCGAAATCATCAGCTTATGGAATACTTCATTGAGAACGAATCCTGACGAATAGCCGTGCAATTCTTCTCGGTCCACCCTGGCGAGAAAATCTCGGCATGGAACTCCAAAGGTGGGATGATCGAAGGCTGAATATAAAAAGATATTCGCGTCCAGGAATATATTCTCTCCTTCTGGAAGGTCAGAGAGTTTCAATCCCATATCTCCATATCGATTATCTCATCTGCAGTTTTCTTGTCTATTGCCATTTTTCCGTGAAATTTATTGACGAGATTTCGTTGGACTACGATCTCCACTTCCTCGCCTTCAATCAGATTCAAATCCTGAAACGGCCTGAGAACTTTGCCTTCATATCTCGCACGGACTTTTACACCCATCATAACTCACTGTTTTTAATTTGCAGCTATATCTATAAATGTTGTTGTGCTCTCCACCGATTATTCATTGTCGCATGAGCATGTTCGTTCTTCCAAGTCCTTGCACCTATTACTGGGCCTTGCAAAGCATTCCGGCTCATGGCGGCCCTCGCCCCCGGCTCGGCAGCCTGCTGCATCAGAGGCGGGAAGGAGCCTTCAAGCAGAAATACGAGCGGGAGGAAATGAATCGAGCCATCAATGACTATCGGGCTAGCATTTTTAGCAGAGACTTTTAAGATGCCACCCCATCAGACCCAATGGGCTCATGCGATTGATTTTCAAAAAATGAAACAGTTAAATATCATTTGAACCAGAATCATTTGAGCCAAATCATATCAGTCCTGAACTGGAGGTCGCAATACAGATGTCTCTAAAATCCAACTCTCTTCTTGCACTGGCCGCATTGATGACTTTGCTGCTCACGGCAAACGGGATCGCGGCCAGCGGAAACCTGACAGGAAATGCCGCAGGCGAAAAGGCATCAGCGGACTTGAAAGACGATGCAGCGCTTTCCCTTCTGCAACTGCAGTCCGAGATTCAAGGCAAATTGAGCGATCAAGATGCTCTTGCGGGGAGGGCTGCCATTCAGCTCTCCGGCACGGGGCCGGATGGAGAGACGGCGCAAGAAATCCTGCGCGGCCTGACCGAATCCGTATTCAATGAGGCTACAATCATCAGCCCGCAAGGACTGATCGTTGCAGCAAAGCCCTCCAGCTACCAGGATTGGGTTGGCGCGAATATCAGCGATCAGCAGTGGTTCGAGTTCCTCAAGAGCAGATCTCCGTACCAGACGGGCGTATTTCGTGCCGTAGAAGGCTATGATGCGGTGGCGCTCATACATCCGATATTTTCGCAGACAGGCGAGTTCTCCGGCGCACTCAGTGCATTGATAAATCCGGGCGAGTACCTGAAAGGCATAATTGATCCGGAGCTGAGCGGCACGCCTTTCACCGCCTGGATCATGCAAAAGGACGGCCTGATCGTCTACGATGCCGATCCAAGCCAGGAGGGTTTGATGCTCTTCCAGGACCCGCTCTACCAGCCGTATCCGTCTCTTCTGGAGATCGGTAGAAAAATGGTTGAGAATCGTTCCGGAAAGGGAAGCTACTTCTTCCTCAATAAAGAGCACAACCAGAACGTCACCAAAGAAGTTTACTGGACCACATTCGGCCTGCACGGGAGCGAATTCAGGCTGGCGTTGATCCGCGTGGTGAGCTGAGATCTGGTTAAGATTTGGTTAAGATCTGGTTGAGATCTGGTCGAGATCTGGTCTCCAGCTCAAACTTCTTTTTTGCTCTTGCTCTCACTTAATGCGGCCCGTTTTGCCTGGTTTCGATCTTCAGTCCCTCGTTGTCAACCTTTGTTTCGATGGCGATCTTCAAGCCCAGCGGCTCGATTATGCGTTCGACCTCTTCCCGACCTTGCTTGGTAACAATGGCTATGCTCGGCCCAACCGAGCTCATGCCCACGAACTCAAGGCCGCTCTCGCGCAGCAGGCTCATGTTGCGGTAGATCTCAAAGCCGTGGTGCTCCACCTCCGCTCTCTTCGAGCCGCGAAATTCGATCTCCCAGATTATGTCGCCGATCTTCTTGAGGTCGTCTCTCACCAGGGCCGGGATGAGGTCCATGAGCAGGAAGTAGGCTTTCAGCTCCCGGTCCTGGTAGTCCAGGTTGCGGGCGCGGTTCATGAGCAGGTCGAACTCCGACCTTCCGGCGGAAGAGACGACCGTGGGCGGAATGACGATGAAGACATTCTTTCCTTCGGCAAAGCGATGGCGGAAAGCCAGCGCCAGCTCGTCGCCCATGATGACCATGCCGCCCAGCGTCGCCGCGGCTGGACCCACGCCGGTTTCAAAGCCGCGCGTCACCCTGCCGTCTTCCGTCTCCTCCACGTAGTTGTTTCCCAGGAGCCTGCGGATCTGATCGGAGGTGAGCGGGCCGCCAAGGGCAGTGTTCATGGCGTGGCCCAGTGCCAGGAGAACCGAACCCGTGGAGCCGAGGCCGACGTGCTTCTTCTCGTGGTCCTGGATCTGGATCTTGAAGCCGCCCCGGTAGCCGACTGTTTTGCAAAAGACAATGACGAAGTGGCGGATGATGGGCTCGCGGGAGTATTCGATGGTGATGTCTTTTGCCGTGCACTCGACCTTTGCCGAGCAGTAGATTTGCAGGGCAAAGCCGGCTCCGCCTCCGCCTGCCCGATCCGGTGCAAAGCGGTTCATATCCAGCACGGTAAGGTGAATTCGTCCCGGTGCCACGGCTTTGACCGTTCCCGAGATGGGCGAGAGGCGGCATTCTCCCTCCAGGCGCAAAGGCTGGATGCACTCCCCGGGCAGGAACGGCTGGAACTCGTACTCGACCAAATCCAGGTCGCCGCCGCGAATCTTCATCTTGGCCACATCAACATCTCCTGCAAAGCGATTGACAAGTTTATAGGCCAATTCGGCTAAGCCTGGCGGTCGAAGAATATGCTCTTTCCCGATGCCTTGAGGGGGATGGCGTATGCCACGCGGCAGCCTTCCAGCCAGCCCAAATAAAGCGCCCCGACTCCGGCGGAGAACATGATGCGGTTGTCGACGTTGTGCAGGCTGGCGGTCTTGGCGGCGGAACCGAGAGCAATGCCGAGGTCGGCCATCTTGATGATGCAGCTCGGGCCTCGGAAAGGCTTCTCTTCGGATTCAACAGCCTCCTGCGCCTTCAGCATCTCTTTGCAGGTGGCAAAGCCGCAGCCTCCGCAGTCCAGGCCGACTATGGCCTCGCTGCGGCAGCCGATGACGACGCACCCGTCGCTGTTCTCCAAATTGCCTGCATCCCTAGTAAAGAACTTCATGCCGAAGACCTCGCTCAAGCGGCGAGTCTCCGCCGCCAGCTTCAGCAAATCGTCTCCAGTCACGATCTTGATCTCAATGGAGTCCTGGCCGCGACCTTTGGGAGCGGTGCGGGCGGAGAGGGCCATCAGCTCTGCCACCATTTCCACTGCTTTGGAAGACATGCAGGAGGGATGATTGTCATTATTTATAAACATTAGAGCGAGCGGCGGGAAAAACAGGATGGAAAATCTGCAGGAAGCATCCTAACGTCGGTCCTATTCTACTGCTGGCCTCTCAAAAGCTGCCTGCCTTCATCCGTGAGCCTGACATTATGAATGCCGTTCGAGAGCGTCATTCTGGGCGCATATCTTCCGCCGAGGCCCGCCGCCTGAATAAATCCTTTTTGAGCCAGCGCCTCAAGCCTGTCGCCCAGTTCCCGCTCATCAATGCCAAGTTGCACCAACCCCTTGAAAGACGGAGATAAAGTTTGAGCCGGACACGGGAAGTGCTCTTAAAATTCTCATATCTCTGCCGTCAACATCAAACATCTCTCACACCATTTGCTCCATCATTTGTTCCCTTATTTGCTGCTTTATTTGCTCCTGCGTTCGCTCCTGCTTTCCGGCCATGCGGGCACACAAACAGGCACATCCCGCAAACGGCATAGCCCGTCTTCTTCTCCAGATCCTTCAGGTACTGCTCGCACTTTCGGGCGTCGTACCTCGCCTCTCGCGGCTCGTCATCTCGAAAAGGCCGACTCGTGAATGCAGCCTGAGGGCAGATGTCCACGCACTCTTTGCATTCTCCGCAGCGCTCTTTCATCGGCGAGCCCGTCGGCTTCAGGGGCGCGTCGGTCAGCACGCTGGCCCAGCGCACGCGCGGCCCCGCCTGAGGAGTGATGAGCAGGCAGCTCTTGCCGATCCATCCGAGCCCGGCCAGGTGGGCGGCGAGCTTATGAGAGAAGGTCGCAGCAATCCGGTCATCAACCACGGCACGTTTCGAGGCAGGGATGGGAAAGGCCCTGTAGCCCCGGCGCTGCAGTGAGCCGGATAAGCGCAGAGCGACGGTGTCCAGCAGATCGTTTACCTTGTCGTAGGCATGATGCCTGTACTCCATCGCCACAGTCTTATCTCCTCTTCTCGGAAGCTGGTTCACGACCGGGTTTAAGAGAGCGACGCCGATGGAAACAGCTCTGGGATATTCAGCCACTTCCCGTCCGCCCTGCCATGCGATAAAATCCCTGGCAGGAGCAAGATTTGCCACACCAAAGAAGTCTGCGCCCAGATTCACTGCCATCCCGCGAATCTCATCGTCCAACTGCATGGCTGAATAATTCTGCCGCTGATCAATAATAACGGCTGCGCATGAGGCATAGCGGTTGATAACGAGGATGGTTGACAAGGATGGTTGACAAGGATGGTTGACAAGGATGGTTGACAAGGATGGTTGACAAGGATGGTTGACAAGGATAATTGTGGCAAAAGCTATTACTACAATGCAGTTTGAAGAGAAAGGCCCCGACCAAGAAGCAGCGGGCGATTCGATAATGCTGTTGGCAATTCAACAACATGATAGCAGAAATATGGAGTCAGCAAAAAATGGCGATAAAAAAGGCAAAGGTAAAAAATGATGCTATTATGACCGGCATCCTCGTTACCAGATTCAAGATGGGCCAGATCGATGTCGAAGATCTGGAGAAGATGGCGATTGACACATCCAAAGAAGAGAGATGCTCCGCAGCGAAACGAGTACTGGAAGGGATTAGGGACGCACCTGCAATCCCATCCTAAATCCCATATCTAATCCAATTATACTTATTAAATTAATATTATTATCCGACCATTCTTAGCCGAATACCCTAATTTCTCTTGGCCACTCAATCTCTTTGCCGCGTGCAAATTGACGCGGCCATACATAGCAGCAATCAGCGCTTCTCTTCCACTACGGTATAATCATTTACATCGATTACCCGGTCCCGCCGTCCGAAATTGCCGGATGCACCGGCGGCACCTGTCGCGGACCCCTGGGCGGCATCTCTCGGCTTTAGCATGGCCAGCAAGAGCGCCGCGATGGTTGAGATCAGGGCCGGCTCGGCGATCCAGCTCTTTTTCATCGTCTTTAAAAGCGCGAAGGCAAGCAGACCCTTGAGGATGGACGGAAGGATGCCTGGATTGCTGCTGCCTGCGCTCTTTGACTTCAGCAAACTGGCGGCATGTTTGCCGAGCATCGAGAGGGTTTCGGGTCGCGTGATCCAGCCGAGAGACTTCGCCAGAGCGATCGTGAATGCGCCCTTGATTGCTTTTCTGAAAACGGCTGCGCCAATAATGGTTTTGATGAGTCCTGAGAGCTTTGCCATCAAACAATCTCCTCTCTTGGATGGTTAAATCTGTATCTGCTCGCTCAGAGTCGCGGTTGATAATTGCTCATGATAAAATTGTTCTTGTCGGATCTTGATGCTTGACTATTCTTCCATCCGGAAGCCTTCCGGCCAGAGCATCCTATCCTCGCTCCGCCGCCGAATCATCTCCTCAACCTCCTGAGGCGAGATGCCGAAGACCTCCGACAATATCTCTTTGGCTGCATCCAGCTCCATCGCGATCTGATCATCGCTGCCGCTTCGCGAACTTGGATGGAGCTTTATTGCCTGCTTTTTCGGCTTTGCCAGGTGATCGAGGACTCCTGCCATTAGCTTATTTTATTGCATGTGCAAACTTAAGTATCTTTCTGGAAAAATCCGGGGCGGGAAGAAACAAAAGCAAGCCCGTCATGATTTTTAAAATTTACATGGATGAATAAATGTAACTAACGTATGCAGCCAACATATAAAATTAATATATGGTGGCAATAGTAAAATTAAATATATAAAAGCTGAAATTATATGCATAAAGGTAATAATAAAACTAATAGCTGAATACAATATATAAAATTGATATATATATATAACTAATTGATATACGATTAATAGCAAACCAATATGGACTTGACGGGATTCGAACCCGTGGCCTCCGCCTTGCGAAGGCGGCGATCTACCACTGATCTACAAGCCCGAATTGATGATCTAATCTTTGGTCTTAAAATAAGGAGAGGCTTTAGAGGAGCCCGACCTCTTCGACCACAACAGACTCAACACCGGGAACATTAGCTACAGCCGACTCTATCTCATCAGGGCTGTGGCCGCCCTTATCGTTCATGATGGTTACGACTATCAGAGCTTTCAGACCAAAGGCGATAGGCATCTCTTCAATGACATGCAGCTTGGCAAATGCGGGTATCACCTTGACGATCTCTTCTCTGAGCTTGGCCAGGTCAATGTCCGTGCTTTCCGGCATGACCTTCATTCTAACTGCCGCGTCACCCATTTCGAGTCACCTCACGGCCCTGAGAAGCCACAGGCTTTGCAGGTATAAACGTTGCTTTGTTTCTTACAGCGGTTGCATCTGGCAATCACGGTTCCGCAGCTCGGGCAGGGAAATCTGGTCCCGCCCACGCCGGTCAGCGTAATGCCACATGATATGCATCTCTCTGGCAATTCTTCCTTCATGTTATCTCCCCTTTGGTTGATGTATTTCCCTGTATAAACCTTCCCATAGGTAGCAGGGATTTCTCGCCCCTCGCCCGAAGGAACCCGGCCAATCCGGCTCGCAATTGCGCCCGGCCAAATCCTGGCAATTCATCACCTGGAAATCACAGTCGTGCCGCCGTTTCCTGTTTTGAGTGCACGGATGAACTCCTTCGGATCTGTGCCGTCCAGCACGCGGAGGCTCGCGCCCTCGCCCTTGCGCATGAGAAGCCGCAGCGTTCCCTGATCAAGGCAGCTTTCTTTTCCTAGCAGATGGCTTGCACATACCACTTCTTGGACCTTTCCCTCTGCAATTATGCCGCCCACATTGGTAGCCTTGATGAGGGGCGAGTGCAGTCGTTCTGCCGCCAGCATGGCAATGGAGTCCGAGGTATAATCCCAGTTATGTTCGATGCCTGCGTCATCCTTTTTCAGGGCTTGATACGGCAAGAGAACATCAACCTGCCCGGCTCTGTCGCAATCCGGTTTTCTAATCTCCTCCACCAGTCGCGCGCCCGTGCCGTCCGCCAGGAAATAGGCATACTGCTCCATTGCCAGAACGGCCATCCAGTGAGCGGCGTCATCCGAGATCGCAAATCGTGCATGAATCTCTCTCACCAGATCGGCCAGTGGCCCGCCGCCCGGCACGATGAGAAAGCTGTAGCCGTCTTCCGCCAGGCCGGCGAGCGCGCGAACCAAATCCCGGGACGATTCAAGGAGGCTGCCGCCCAGCTTCAGCACGTAAAATGGCATGGAGTCTGGATCAGGATGCCCCGGTATTTAGCGTGATTCCCGCGCGATAAGGCGAAGAACGGGAGAGATTCATTAGGGAAAAGCGGAAAAGAATAGCGAAGGTCGACCGGATGTTGGGTAGGGAGGGATATTCCATATCGACCTTTGCCGTACTTCCTTCCGACCTCAGTCGTAGATAAGCCTTTCGGTGCGGTGATTTAGCTTGCAGACTCCTTTGCTGGCAGTGGATGCGGTAATATTATTTGGATCGGGAATCGTGCTCATAGAGCGGAAGAATCCGCCCTACCAGGGCAGCTTCGCCCTTCCCGGCGGATTCGTAGAAGTGGGAGAGACGGTCGAGAACGCAGTGAAGAGAGAGGCGCGAGAGGAGACGGGGCTCCAGATCGAATTGCTGGGGCTGGTGGGCGTGTACTCCGATCCCAAGCGCGATTGCAGAGGGCACGTCGTATCCGTTGCCTATCTCGCCGCCGGAAAAGGCGAGCTTGTGGGCGGATCTGACGCTAAATCGGCTGAGGTCTTTCCACTGAATTGCCTTCCGGCGCTTGCTTTTGATCACGACGAGATCATCCGCGATGCCCTCGCCCTGGCAAGGAGCCGTCCAGACAATCAAATTAAAGTAGAGTAATTGAAATTACCCACTGGAAACTAAAAACGCGAGCGTGATAGTGAAGAACTGCCGGGGATTATCGCCCCCGGCATTTGACCTAACTTCTGATTTAGGAGACCAATCAAAATGGAAGATACAAGAGAGCTCATCGAGAAGTATGCGCTGCAAAACGCGGTGAAGTACAAGGCCGCGCCCAATGCCGGGGCGGTCATGGGCAAGCTCATGGGCGAACACCCGGAATTGCGTGCCCGGGCCAAGGAAGTATCGCCCCTGGTGAAAGAGGTCCTGGCCGAGATAGAGAAGACGAGCCCGGAAGAGTGGCAAAAGAGGCTGGAGGCCATCGCGCCCGAACTAATAGTTGAACTCTCTGTGAAAAAAGAACCCGACAAGGGACTGCCTGCGCTCGATGGAGCGGAAAACGGCGTTGTGATGCGCTTTGCACCTAACCCCAACGGCCCGCCGACTCTCGGCAGTGCTCGCGGCATCATCGTCAATTCCGAGTATGTGAAGAAGTACGGCGGCAAATTCATCATCCGCTTCGATGACACGGACCCGGTGAAGAAACGGCCCATGCCCGAGGCTTATGGCTGGTATCTGGAGGACTGCAACTGGCTTGATGCCAAGCCGAACCTAGTAATTACGGCCAGCGAGCGGATCGACAAATACTACCCCATCGCGGAAGAGCTGATCCGCCGGGGCGGAGCATACGTTTGCGCTTGCCCGCAGGCAGTCTTCAAGGAGCATAAGGACAAGGGCATTCCCTGCGAGCACCGGGATCAGTCGATTGAGCAGAATCTGGATCTTTGGAAGCAGATGCTCGACGGAAGGCTGGCCGAGGGCCAGGCTGTTTTGCGTGTCAAGACGGACATGTCTCACAAGGACCCGGCCATTCGCGATTGGCCCGCTTTTCGCATCGTGACCGCGCCGCACCCGCTGGTCGGCGACAGGCACCGCGTCTGGCCGCTGCTGGATTTCGAATCGGCGGTGGAGGATCACCTGCTCGGCACCACCCACATTCTGCGCGGCAAGGATCTGGCGGACAGCGGCAGCAGGCAGAGATATCTCTACCGTTATTTGGGCTGGGAGTACCCCAAGGTGATCCATTGGGGCAGGATCAAGATTCATCAGTTCGGCTCTTTCAGCACCAGCAAACTGAGAAAGGCCATCGAGGCCGGGGAGTACACGGGCTGGGACGACCCGCGCGTTCCCACGGTACGGGCCATGCGCTGCCGCGGCATTCGCCCCGAGGCGCTGCGCAGGTTCATGATCGACCTCGGCGTGGGAGAGACGGACATCAGCATCAGCATGGACTCCATCTACGCCGAGAACCGCAAGCTCGTCGACCAGGAGGCCAACCGCTATTTCTTCGTCTGGAATCCCGTCTCGCTGCAAATCGAGGGCGATGTGCCGGCATTCGGGCGCGCGCCACTGCATCCCACCATCGATCGCGGCTGGAGAGACATTCCGGCGGGCAATAATCTGTTCATCTGCAGGAGCGACCTGGAGGCTTTGAAGGTCGGTGATAACATCCGGCTCAAGGATCTATGCAACGTTGAGATGACGAGCCTGGAGCCGGCTGGAGCACGCTTCCTGGGCAAGGACGTGGGCAAGAGGACCAAGATAATTCACTGGGCTCCGGCGGACGGCCCGGCGGTCAAGGTGATGAAACCGGACGGCATTGACGAGGGAATCGGCGAAGCCGGAATTGCCGGAGAGCTGGGCAAGGTCGTGCAGTTCGAACGCTACGGGTTTGTGCGCATCAACTTCCTCGGCAATCCGATAGTGGCGTACTTCGCTCACCGCTGAGTGCTCAAGAGAATTCCGGCTGATGCAACCAATGCGAGCAACCATTGCTGCAACTGTTGCAGCAAATCGCTGATGAATTGATTAGCCGGGATTACCGGAATCAGGCTTAAAAAAAGCTCAAAAAAGGTTCAAAAAAGATTCAATCGTTGCAGTGCTCCGGCCAAAAACGCCGCCAGGGCCACTGCCATTCCTATTTTCAGCGCTTTTTGCGATCCTCTTGCATCTCTTCTCATGACCTTCAAGATCGATTGCAGGAAAAAGAGATCCGCAACCACTGCTATTGCCAGATACGCATTTCCGAAAGGCGCAGCAAAGCTCAATCCCAGCGCCGCCAGCGCAAAGGCGGCGGCAAGCCCGGCGGACAGCCTCTCGCCCGCCAGGATGGGAAGAGTCCGTGCTCCGCCCAGCCGGTCCCCATCCATATCCTCGATGTCTTTCGCGATCTCCCGGCTCATGGTAGCCAGAAACGAAAGCAAGAATGGAATCTGGTTTGCCGGCAGTCCCGCCTCGCCGCCGGCTGCGCCTCCGAAGAGGAAGGTTGAGCCGGTGAGGTAGGCCACGCAGACATTCCCGGCAAGGGGGGTGGCTTTGAGATTCCGGGCATAGAAGAACAGCAAAACTGAATTTAAAACCGCGACGATCAGGCAGATCTGGTTCACCAAACCCGCCAGGATCGAGCCCGATACGAAGAGCGCCAGAGAATAGTTGAAGGCCAGCGGCGGGCTGATCCGACCGCTGGGAATGGGGCGCGCGGGCCTGTTGACCGCATCGATCTCGCGGTCGTAGTAGTCATTGACGGCATTTCCCGCGCCGGTAACCAGAAAAACCGCAGAAAATAGGAGAGCGGAAGATGCGGGATCGACACTGCCGGCGATGGCCTGGCCGATGATGGCGGCAACCCCGGCCATGGCGCAGTTGAACGGTCGCAATATTTCCCAGAATGCAGGCAACGATGGACTGGACAATGCCAAGTATCCCCTCGCGCCGCCTAGCTGGAGACGCCGCGTATCAGGTATAGCAGATAGATCTCAGTTAAGTAACTGTCGATGTGGCCGGAGGATTCCGCCTTTCCGTAGGGCTGGATGAGCCGGATCAGAAAGGTGCTGCTGGCCGGAACTTTCTCCCGATAAATCAGCCCGGATGCCTGCATCTTTGAAACAACTTTGGAGCACTTGCTGCTGTCGATGCCGAGCATTCGGCGCAGCTCGGACTGCAAGAGACCGTCTGATTTCGAGCCGATGAGGCCGAGGGCCTTTTCCTGCAAGGAGGAGATGCCGTTTTCCACAGGAACCACTATCTTTCCGGACATTTCGATCACTGGCCTTAATCTATACTTAATTTATTTTGATATACTGTCATAATGGTTTATGGTATAAAATCCTTTTGTAATTATGCATCTTTTTGTCTTAAAATTTTTTGAATATATTTTGAATTGATAGTCAAGAATCGAATCAGAAATTAATAATTTAAGTATTCTTCAAAAATTATTCCGCACAACGATTTTATTGATTAGATCTGGATTATGGGGGGTCACAGTGAAAAAAAGATGTGCAATAGTTTTCAGATGATGGAAATTATCTATAATAAAATTAATGCAATTTTAAAAGAAATTGTATCCAAATTAAAATATCAATTATTCCTGCAAAATGCTGTGATTTGTGATGCAGTTCAATGATACCAGGCTTCGGATTTGCAATTCCTTTGTCATGATGGAGAAATTGAGGCTCAGTGATCAAGAGATAGCGATTAATTTTTGCCATAAATTTAAGGACGTTTTTCGCGAGTCAACCCTCGATCTGATGCCGATCATCACTCTTCGAGCGGGAATCTGGCGCGAATCTCGCGGCTTCGCAATACTGGCAGCCCAATTTCTTCGAGAATGGCTACAATTCGCTTTCGCTCCTCTGACCGCAGTGATTTTCTATCGATGTATGCATAGGTTGCAGCGGACTTTATGCGCGCATCCATAACGAGTGATGCATCCAGATCGGCCATCCTGTAAGAAGGAAAGAGATGTCCGAATGCCGCATCAGATTCGAACATGAGATCCGTCTGTCTTTGCACATAGTGGCCTCCTCCAAAACCGAGGAAAACAGGAAGCTCCTGCGCTCGATTGTCCTCCAGCGACAGGATGGCTCTGGCTACGGCTTCCCCAGCCCGTTCATCGCGCCACTGGGCTTCGGAGCTGCCGATCTCCGCGAAGAAACAGGGCGTCTTCATGTCCGTTGGCCCATGATGAGTGGCTTCCGCGGATATCGCGAATCCCTGCGGTGCCTCATCGCGAATATTGTGCAAAAATGAGCGCAATCCCCACGGTGCAGCCGCGGAAAGCTCCCGCTGGCCGTTTTCAATTATGCCTGTGAAGTGGCCGCCAAACCAGGGCAAACCCGCTTTGGACTCATGCCTGCAGGCGAAGACGACCATTTTAGGATTCAGCCCAAGCTCCGCAAGTCTAGCTTCAAACCCTTTCAAAGCGGACTGCCGGCCCTCATGAATCAGCAAGCGCCAGCATCCGTTGGCCAGGAAACCATTTCGGTCTTCCCAAGGCCGGAGCGCCAAAAGGCGCTCGAAAATATTGAGGCTCGCCGGGTCTGCCCGAGAGCAGACTATGGCAACCTCAAAGTTCATATCTCCTTTCCCACTTCCAGCATCTTGGCAACCATCGGAGCGTAATCGATCTTGGACGCCTTGATCTCAGATAGAGGCATGATTACGAGCATGGGCCGCTGGGTGATGAGCCCCTCTGCGGAAAGACTGCGCAGCTCCGCGTCCAGGCGGCTCTTAAGCTGCGGATAGCCTGTAGACAGGAATGCCCCGAAGATCTCTCCGGGCTGCAAGATGCTGAACAGAGGCGCTCCGACATTGCGGAAGGCTCTGTAGACCTTGGACAGATCTTCACGATCGTGGCCGTGCCTGATGGTGACGTGATAGAACGATAGCAACTCACAGCATATCTTTTGCCAATCGATGTATGCCTCGCGGAACAGGAGGCCGCTTTGGAAGAACTTGGTTCGCTTTCCGGAGATGGTTGGCCGGGAGATGCCTGTTCTCCTGGATAGCTCAAGATCGGAAAGCATCGGGTATTTTACGAAGGCATAGAGCGTCAATTTGTCTTTCTCAGTCAAGCGGGAGTCCTCTGTGAGCACAGGTGCTTTTGGCGGAATTACCTCTTCGGGAAGATCGCTTCTGGCAAGCTCAAACAGGCTGTTCACCGCTATGGCTGCGTCAGTGGAATAACTTGAAACCTGGAACGGGTAATGGAAGTAATGAATATCCTCAACATAATCGTTGCGGAAATATTCATCGATGATGGGATCGAAATTGACTCTAAAGTCGGTTAGGCTCTTGGAGTAGAACCCAGAGATGGAGTCTGTGTCAGTGGCAATATGTGAGACGCAATTGGGATAGCTTGTCCAGTCCTGGTAAGCCTTTGATGCTGCCCTCACCTCAAACGGTGCAGTCGGCTTGTACTTGACGAACACTGAGGTCAGGATTTCGGCACCTACTGCTTCTCCGGATGGAACGTTCAATAGCTTGATAAGTTTCCAGTCTCTAAACTTTCGTTTGCTCTTGAATATCGTGGATCGATCAACACCTATGTTTGAGGCGAGATCTATATCACTGAACCCCGGATATCTGGCAAGACCGTAAAGAACTAACCTCTCCTTTGATGTTAATTTTAGTTGCATTTAAAATCCTATACTTTTTTTAAGTATTTATAGGTTGCCTAAACTTAGATTTCCCAATATAACAGTGCTGCATATACAAGACCTGGACGCTCCAATTTTGCCAGATTTTCATGAGCCGTGCCATATGCTGCACTTTGCACATGGATGTTCACTAATGCTGCTTTTCTATCAAATATACCAATTTGTGGCTTGCCGAATATTATCCAATATTTGACAATTTTTTAAAAAAGTCAGTTCCCTAAATCCGATCCAACGATCCCGCAAATCCGGCATTTCATTCGCCTCTGGTACAGGAATCCGGAGCATAATCATTCATCTGAAGGCAGCTTTGTATACGACCGTTCTTTAACAGAAAATGGCAAATCATGTCCGGGAATAATAATATCTGCAGTGGAGATGATCCTGGCCATACTGGAGACGGCCAATTCTCGATCCACATGCAAGAACGGCGGAATATTTTTTATGAAGTTTCCGAAAGTGGGTAGAGCATCGCCTGCCATCACAATCCTTCTTGGGCCTTCCACCACGATGGAGATGCTGTCCATGCTGTGCCCCGGCGTTTTCATGGCCCACACGCCAGGAGCTATCAATTCACCATCCTCCGGCGTTAAGATCTTTGCCCGGCAAAACAAATGGTTGTTCCCGCAATGATCGCTATGAGCATGCGTGTTAATCACGATATCAACACTATCGGGCATGACTTTGAGGCGGTCCAGGGCATCCAGGATGCGGCGGTCCTCACCGGCCAGACCGGTGTCCACAACTATCTTTATTTCATTAGACATTATCAATGTTACTGACGATCTGGCATCAAGAATGCAGCCGGAATCATCTCTCAACAGCGAGCCGGGCTTGAGGAGAAAGACTTTTGGAAATGATCCGCCGTGAATGTTTTCTCTATGTATGTTTTGCATAGTTTCTCTGTGCATGCTTTGCATGTTTTCTCTATGCATGTTTTGCATGTTTTGCATGTTTTCTCTATGCATGTTTTGCATAGTTGCTCTGTGCATGTTCTCTCTTTGAACGGTATCTTAAATCGACATATTTGATTCAGCTCGCGGCATTATGATCATATGAAACGCGATACCTGGCATATGATACTGAACGCCTGTAGCCCGGATGCACATAACCGGATGCCTGTCAGAATCCGATTAATTCGTGTCGGAGTGGCCTGACAAGCATAATCCGTCATGTTTCCGGCATCAATCTTTATTCGCCATCGGCTTTTTGACCCTGCCAAGCATCCTGGTTTTTAGGCCAGGTAGAGCTTTTGCAGCTTCTCGTTCAACCGCTCAACCTGCTGCACCGCCGTGCCGATATACTGGTGCGGGTCGAGCAGGGCTCGAATCTCCTCTTCTTTGAGGTTCTTGGTGACGATCTCGTTCTCCAGGAGCACGTCGGCCAGCTCTCGCTTCTGCTCGAAGGCGGTCATGCTGCTCTGGCGCATGATCTCATGGGCCTGCTGGCGGCCAACGCCCTTCTTGGCCAGCTCCACCATCACGTTCTCTGCCATGTTGAGGCCGTGCAAAAGCGTCAGGTTCTTCTCGATGTTGTCGGGCCGAAGGCGCATATTGGCCAGGGTGCGCGTGGCTAACGTTACGAGGTGGTCGGTGAAGATGAATGCCTCCGGGAAGACGATGCGCTCGCAACTGGAGTTGGTTAGGTCGCGCTCATCCCAGAGTGGAATATTCTCAAAGGCGGGAATCAATTGGGCTCGAACGATGCGGGAGAGGCCGCAGACCTGCTCGGACTTTATCGGATTGCGCTTGTGGGGCATGGTTGAAGATCCGACCTGCTTTTTGCCGAATCCCTCCTCAACCTCGGCGATCTCGGTCCTCTGCAAGGAGCGCATCTCCACGAAGATCTTGTCCAGCGTGGAAGCCACCAGCGCCATCCAGCAGACCATTTCTGCGTGCCGGTCGCGCTGAATTACCTGGTTGGATACATCCACCTCGGTCAGTCCCAAATGGCGCATGACGCGATTCTGGATCTCCATGCCGTTTTTGCCGTAAGCTGCCTGCGTTCCCACCGCGCCGCTCATCTTTCCCACTGCCGCGCGGGGCCGGAGCTGCTGCAGCCTCTCGATGTGGCGGGCAATCTCCGAGGCCCAGATCGCGAATCGCAGGCCGTAGGTTGTGGGCACTGCGATCTGGCCGTGCGTCCTTCCCGCGCACACAAGCGTCTTGTTCTCCAAGGCCCTTTCCAAAAGCAGCGCCAGCAGCTTCTTGAGCTTGGGCTCGAGAACGTCAAAGGATGCCTTGATCTGCAGCCCGGTGGCCGTGTCCAGGATGTCGTTGGAGGTCGCACCGAGATGAATCCATTCGCCGAACTTGGGGCTGCACTCGGCCATAGCCAGAACGGTGGCCATCATGTCGTGGCCGATCTCGTCCTCGATCTGTTTGGCGCGGTCGGGGTTTGTGGCCTCGGCGGCGGCGGCAATCTCCGCTGCAGCGCCTTTGGGAATCATGCCCAGCTCTTCTTCCGCCTGGGATAGAGCTGCTTCCACGCGGAAGAGGCAGCGCAGACGGAAGTCCTCTTCCCAGATCGCCTTCATTTCCTTTGTGCCGTATCGAAATTCCATTGGGTGAATAGCCATGACCGGGAGAATGGCTCAGGGGGTTGATGGATTTTTTGGTCCTCAGCCGGTCCGAGGCGGCAATAATAAGAACCATCCTGTTGGATTCGTTCCTGATTAATATGATAAATGACCCAAATCCGAAAGAGGACTCAAATCCATTTGCTTTTCTCGAAAAGGCTGCCCTGGAACTTGGCGCTCTCGATGCCAGGGCCATTTCCGCCTCAAAAGTTGTCGTGGAGAACCGGGTTCCGTTGAAGTGCAGAACCGGCTGCGTCGGCTACGGCAAGAAGCTGACCTGCCCGCCTTACGTGCCGACAGTGGATGAATTCAGGAAGATTCTGTCTGAATACCACCATGTGCTCATCGTGAAGTTCAAATCCCCCGCGAGGGCCGATCCGGATGTCATCTGTTCCATCTACAAATACTGGCTGGACCCGGATTCGCCCACGGAAAAGAAAGAGCAGGCCGATCGCTTTTGGAAGGACTATTTCGGCGAGAGCAAGAACATTTTGCTGACCATGCTGGAACTGGAGAAGACCGCGTTCAACGCCGGTTGTACTCTGGCGCTGGCTCTGGTGAACGGCTCATGCAGGCTGTGCGAGACCTGCAATGTTAAAGGCGGGATATGCGCGCATCCCAGCATGGCCAGGATTCCGGAGCATGCCGTGGGCGTGAACATGAAGAAGACTGCCGAGCAGGCGGGAATGGCGATCCGGTTTCCTGTTTCTGGAAACCCGACTCCGATGGCGATGCTGCTCATCGATTGACTTTTTTTTGGCATAATTTTCATTACATTATTTTTATTTCTTTATTTTATTTCTCCTTCACATATCCTCATTTGCCATTTCTGCATGTCGAATATATTCATTAAACTAAATTAGTCCAAATTAAATTATAATTCATCCATGCTGCGAATGAACCCCATATTGCCTGGCTGGTTTTATCTCATCTCGATAGAATGGCCCCGAAGCTGGCCGGGCCGACAATCTCCGGCTGCAACCACAAGTCTATTTTTGAATACCTATTGCCCGGAAAACTATATATTCGACAATCATCTATATAGAGTTCGGCGAAAGTCGTTAAGAGTTTTTCCATCCCTCCTTTACCCTTCTCGGCTTTCCCTCCCTCCACTTCATTATTGAAGTTCCTAAATTATTCTATATTAATACTCAGCGATCATGGTTCAGTCTCACGATGATAAGCAAAAAATCTTTAAATGTGAAAACACAATTACTATTATGTTTGATGATGAAATAACATTATCAGAGGTTCTAATTAATTTAATGTTAATTTTATTTATAACTATAGCAATCACGCTGGGCGCGGTTGTGCTGGGTGGAGGCAAGTTAGACATTTGGGGGCTTTAGGAAAGTCGCGCGCATTGCCATCTCAAAATTGGAGAAGCCAATGCAAACGAAGGACGAAAATGCGGTGATTCTTGATTCCGCACGTAATTGAATTTCAGGACCAACATCTATCGGCGATATTATGAATCACATTCTTCAGAAATTACCTGTAAACTCGCCATTGTTGATCCCTGTTTCCCTTGAAGGCTTAATCCCATTTCCTTAGCCTTTGTAGGAGACCGATTCGGCTTCTGGAATGCGATCACCGTGCCCAATGCGATCCCATTTTTCAAGAAAATCTTCCTGATCATATGAAGCTGGTTGAAGCCAGTAAGAAACTCTGCCGTCTTTCTCACCTCGATGAACTCGATCAGTTACTTCCGAGGGTTGCATAACAAATGCACGCGGCTTTTCGAGCACATCGATTACTATGACCCAGAAATCGCCCATAATCTTGTCCAATCTGGTTCCAACTGGCACAGGATTACGTTTGCTTAGTGCTTTAACCTGCACCATTACGACGCGCGGAGGACTGTCAGTGCTGTATGCGATAATGTCGATACCGCGCGCATTGCGCGATGTGGGCATTACATTCCAGCCCCTGCGTGACAATTGATAGCAAGTATAGTATAGGCCAACATTTCCCGTTATTTGCGTTTCAGGCACATTTTCACCCCAAATTTAAACGGTCTATTTTTAAAAATCAAGTTGTGATCCATCAATTTTATTCCTAGCCCACTCTTCTATCCTTTCATTATCCTTTATAACAAATTCCTGTCCTTTGTCTGCTGATTGGAAGTATCCATCTTTCCAGGGGTGTTTGTGATAACTGATATCAACCTCTTTGAAACAATCTGGTAGATCCCATTTCGACTTAGAAAGCCCTTTCTTGGTCAAAATGAGCCTATCATTGAACATGAATCTACCTGCCCCTGGAAGTGACTTATTCCAGCTCAGATTGTCTCTGGCTATGTAGACCGTGTTTGTTTTGTTATTCTTTCTCTTATCATTGATATGCGGATGATATGTCATCCATTTAGGTACATCGAATCCTTGATCTACATTCTTTATTTCTCCAATCTGAAAATAACCAAAAAAAGCGTGTAAATCTCTTTCGATGGGATCGAATACCAGCTTGCCATCGTCATATCTGGTTTTCCTGAACCATCCAAAGAATAGAAACAGATCATCTTTGCCAATATCTTGCTTTCTTAGGTGCCCTTGAGCAGCATCTAATTGACCGAACAAAGGCTTCCAATTGGGTTCTCTGTTTATGGCTTTTTTATAAATATCCGGGTCTAAATGACATCTTGTATCTTCATTGATATCCAATCGTTTGTTACCAGACTTTATTATGGGATTAAGACCTTTGGTTCCTCGCTATCTTGAGTGGGTATGGGGTAAAGTTTAATAATATCAATCTTTGAATTATTATCCGTGACCATGTCTCAAGAAGACCTATTCAAACATGCATTGAATCTTCAAAATCCCTGGCAGATTAAGTCGATAGAATTTAGCAATGAAGAAAAGCGTCTTGACATTCATATCGATTTCGAAGTTGGCAGTAGATTCGAATGCGCGGTATGTAAAACCACAAATTGCACAATCCATGACACAAAGGAAAGAGTATGGCGTCATCTTAATTTTTCCCAATTTAAACATGTATTCATGCCAGAGTGCCGCGTACAGAATGTAAAAAATGCGGATCAATCAGGTCGATTAATGTTCCCTGGGCAAGGAGAAGCGCTGGTTTTACTTTGCTGGGCCCAAAATATGCCAATACAATCCGTAGATGAAATCATAGACGAGCATGATGCACGGATTTGGCGGGTATTATCACATTATATTCCAGAATCGAGATCTGAAGAAGAATTCTCAAGTAAAGGTTGTCGGCGTTGATGAAACGTCATGTACAAAATTCCATAAGTATATATCGCTATTTGTAGATCTTGATAGAAATAAGGTTCTTTACGTGTGTGAAGGAAAAAGCTCGAATGTAATCACTTCATTCAAAGAGGACCTTGAGAAACATAATGGTGCAGCAGATAAGATAGAGACGTTCTGTTCGGATATATCTCCTGCATTCATTTCAGGGATATCGGAGCAATTTCCTAAATCATCTATTACATTTGATAAATTTCACGTTATGAAAATGATTAATGACGCAATAGATCAAGTGCGTCGCGAGGGGCAGCATCGAAATGCGGAATTGAAGAATTCTCGATATATGTGGCTCAAAAATCTGTATGATCTCTCATCGATTGAAAAGAAAACGCTGGACTCTCTCAAAGATATGAATCTAATGACTGCCAAAGCATACAATTTTAAGCTAAGTCTGAAGGACTTCTGGACATTTAATGATGCTCTTCTTGCAGAGGATTATCTTAAAAAAATGGTATTACTGGGCAACACATAGCAAGATTGATCCAATTATTGATGCAGCAAAAACCATAAAGGCGCATTGGAGTGGTATTGTAAATTATGCAGAAACCAAAATAACCAATGGGGTGTTGGAAGGATTAAACAGCATAGTCCAATCCGCAAAAAGCAGTGCAAGAGGATTCAGAACAACAAAGAATCTCATACTAATTATTTATCTTAGACTTGGAAAATTGCAGTTCAATCTACTCATATAAAACAGCGAGGAACCATAAATATAATGGTCCTACTTTTTGCTCATTAATTTAATTAGCTTAAATGCCCTGGAATAATCTCTATGGTATACATAATGAGTGGCAATTTTTCCGCCAAAGCTTTCTTTGAACATGTTAATTCTATCTTTTTGCTCATCTCTTGTTAGGCTATATCCTCCCATATCAAATTCTTCTATTCCTTTTTCTTTTGCATATTGTATCGCCTTCCAAATTACCAGTCTATTCGCATTACCTATCATTGATGCTACCTCTTCAGAAACTTCTAATCGCTTTGATCCAGCAATTAATGACCGAATATTCTTTTCATCTTCTAAATAAAAATGTCCACCAATAATTTCTCCATCGAACTCTTCAACAAACAAAGTGCCATTGTTTTTCAGGAATTCGACATCCTCAGTGTTGGCTGGCAATCCTTTATTCTCTCTAAATGATAAATTTATCTCATAAAAATCTTCATAATTCTGGTTCAATTTTATTTTAACTCCGCTCTTTTCTGCGCGCTTTATTCGCCGTCTGCAACTATTATTCGCCATATTTTTCCATATGAGGTCCATATTTTGAGTTAAATCTATAACTAGTGTGTTGAAATCTGCACAACTAAATCCTTCCGCATCAATTTTATGTTTACATGCTCGGAAAAATACGCGATCATAGCCCTCAATGTCGAAGGGATATTCACTAAACCATATTTCTTTCGTTTTGAAAAAGCATTGCTTTCTCTTGATCTCTAGCATTATGCCACATCCGAATTGTAAAAGTATTTTCGTTTGGATAAAACAATGTAGATAGATATAATATATGAGACTATTGTTGAAATTATTGCACCTTCAATTCCTATTAATTGTATTAACGTTATATTCAAAATTATATTTACTAATGCCAGTACGACTGCTGCTTTGGATGTTATCTTCACTCCTTCCATGCCCACTGCGTTCATTAGCCACCCATAGATACTATCAACACTGATGCATATTCCTGCTAGACCACATAATGACGCAAGCTTCAGATCAAAAGGATATTTAGGTCCATATAGCTTTAAAATGATAAATCCAGATCCGACAGCTAAGGGAAGACCAAACGCAATTAAATATGGCACTAATTTATTAATTTTTTTAAAAATGGCGTGTTTATCTTGGCTTTTTGATGCTACAGGGAAAAATACTGTAATAAATATACTTATAAGAATTGTCATGACACCTGTCACAGAATAGCTATATGCCGAGTAGATTCCAACATCAGTAACTGTCATATATTTATTAATTAAGATTTTATCTATATTTAGATAAAAAGCGGATGATATGCCTCCAATTATTGAATACACACCATATTTTGACAGTCTGCTCGCCCAAGAACAATCGAAATCAAATCTCAAATAATTGCGAATTATAAATAAAATAAATCCTCCTGTTATTCCGTATGCAATATACATCGAGAATACCATTGCCTCAAACGATATGAAATTGAAAATAATAAAGATTAGAAAGGCTGACAATAGGATAATACTATATATTGGCTGAAATATCGCATATATCTTCATTTTATGCAAACTCCTAAGTGTGCTTGTTGAGAGTGTATAAAATGCGTATATGGCTGCAAATACCGCTGATAGATAGAAAAATTCTTTGGAAATGGAAAATATTTTTGAGATTTGGGATAGAAATATGAAATAGATAGCAAGGGAAATGATAGTGAACATGGATACCGAGATATAAGTAGTTGATAGGATACGTTGTTGTCTAGCGAAGTCTTCAATTTCTGCATTATACTTTACCATTGCCGTACTGAATCCTAAGAGCATTGGGATATACAGAAACATAGCAACAGATTGAACGAGGGCAAAGGCTCCGGATCCAGAAGGCCCCAAGACCCTGGCGGCAAGAATGTTGACTGAAAAATAGAATATTGTAGAAATAACAGTTCCAGCTCCCACAAAAGTGAAATCCTTAAATATTTTTTTTACATCATCATTCATTCCTTCGTGGAATATTCTTTCATAGCCAATAGATACTATGTTCATGAATGTTTTAAGGATAAGATCTTTCATTCCCTTTTCTCACCGAATATCATTGATTTTATTGGGACTAGATTCCTTTCTATTATGTTCTTATTAATGCCGCCTAGCAAATAAGGCATTATATTAGTCTTCGGTTTTTCTCCATCACACATTTCTATATCCGATGCAAACCTAAAATCGATATTCTTCTGGCTCGAAATAAACTTCAGCAAGTTATCCATCACCATTATGAAGTATGGATCGGTCATGCACGGAGAATGCAGACAGATATGAAATAATGGGAGATTCTGATTATAATATTCTAGAAAACATGCCTTTAACCAAGATAGGCCGACAAAGGGTGCTACTTCTGGGTTCACATTACCTGCAAAGAGCATATTGGAGATTGGTACGATCAATAGAGGGAGCATTCCCCTACTCTGATAATCTCGTTCCGAAGGATAATATGGCATACATATTCGTGGAAGTCTAGACCAATCATAATGAGCTGCTCTTGAATGAGTCGGAGCGGAACATTCATGAGTTATTTCGGATTCAATAAGTGCTTTGACCGTGTCATTGTTTATAGACCACCTGCCTGCAACAAAAGACTTTGGCTCAATCCTGAGTTTTTCCTCCAAATATTGCTTTCCTTTGCTTATCATCCCCAATTGCTCTTCGTAAGTGTAATCTCTCAAAACGGTAGAATTTGTTGATTGTTTACAATGTCTCCTTAGATAGAGATCCCCCGCATGAAACGTAATTCCATGTTTTAAAAATTCATGCCATCCTGGATGGATATGCAGTCCAATCTCATGCTTAGCATTTTTGGGGAAATATTCCACGACTTCGGGACACACAGCAAAAGTAACTTTAGCATTATATTTTTCTGCAACTTTAATTAGATTAGGGACGCCTAATTTAACGCCCTCAATTGCCTTTTTGTCGGCAATAACCACTTTTTCCTTCACCAATCCGAATTCGGTATGGCATACGATAATTATATTAATAAATCAGCCTCATAAGGTCATATAATAAAACGCTTTGCTTTTCACTTCTTCTTCGTCAAACATCCCTCTCACATCAACCAATACGGATTTGTCATCCATAAATTTCCTAATATTCTTTCGTCCCATCTCTCTGAATTCCTCATGAGCCACCGCTACAATTACCCCATCTATCTCCATATCATCAAAAGGCTTTACACCAAACTCCTCGATCTCCTTTTCCTCAAGCATTGGATCATATCCATACACCTCCACACCATACACCTTCAATTCCTCGATGATACTTGTAGCTGGGGATTCCCGTGTATCTGACACATTTTCCTTATAAGTCAGACCCATAATTAGAACTTTCGACCCTTTTATAACTTTGCCTGCCTCGTTTAATCCTTTTATCATCATATGAGCAACGTGTCTCGGCATATAATCATTAACTGATCGCCCTGCAAGAATAATCTGTGGATAATAGCCAAGCTCCTTTGCCTTATGCACTAGGTAGAATGGATCGACAGGAATGCAGTGCCCGCCCACTAACCCAGGGGTGTACTTGTGGAAGTTCCACTTCGTGCCAGCCGCCTCCAGCACGTCCTGAGTATTCAGGCCCATCTTATGGAATATAAGAGAAAGCTCGTTCATGAGGGCGATGTTGAGATCTCGTTGGATGTTTTCAATAACCTTGGCAGCCTCTGCGGTCTTGATATCCTTGGCCACGAAAACATGGGTTATTAGACCATAAAGATCAGCCAGCATCCTGGTGCTCTCTTCATCCATCCCAGAGACAATCTTGGTTATCTTGTCGAGACTGTGCGCTTCGTCTCCAGGATTCACACGCTCCGGGGAATAGCCGATCTTGAAGTCTGTGCCGCATATCATTCCGGATTCTTTCTCCAGGATGGGAACGACGATCTCCTCTGTGACTCCGGGATAGACTGTAGATTCTAGTACTACTGTTGCCCCTTTCTTCAGGTTCTTGCCGACGACTTCCGCCGCAGACTTAACAGGAGACAAATCGGGTTCCTTGTGCTTTGTTACAGGTGTGGGCACGCAGATCAGGACGAAATCAGCCTGCATTATCAAATTTGGATCTGATGAGCAGAGAAGCTTGCCGCCGTTGCTGCCATTGATTCGATTAATCTTTTCTGCTACAATATCAAAACCAATAGTCCTCAAATGTCTTGAAAAAGCTTCTGCAAGCGGCTGGCCGACATAGCCCAGGCCAACTACGCATACCGTCTTATCCTTCAATTCTTCTGAAACCATCTTATCGTCCCTTCTAATCCTGAATTCAAATTAAAGTCTGGTTTGCATCCTAATTTCTCCCCGGCTGATGAGATATCTGCCAGAGAGTCTCTGATATCTCCCTGCCTTGGCTTTTCATAAATCGGATCGAGCTTGATGCCGATGATATCCATAATCTTGCCCCCAGCTCATTCAGGCTTACTCGCTCTCCGCACGCGATGTTGAATACGCCCTCCGCCGGGCTTTCCATGGCAAGGATATTGGCCTTCACCACATCTTTTACGAAGGTGAAATCTCGCGTCGTCTCTCCGTCGCCGTAAATCACAGGAGGCTCATGGGCAAGAACCTGGTGATAAATCTGGGTATAACCGCCGCGTATTGAGACTGCGGATTTTGCCTCAGTCCATAAACATTGAAATACCTCAGGCAGGCGGTCTTCAGGCCGTAGACCTCTGAGAAGACTCTGCAGTAATACTCCCCTGCCAGCTTGGATATGGGCGTAAGGGGATTTGGGATTGGGCTTCATCTCCTCTCTCTTGGGCAGGGTCGGAGTGTCGCCGTAGGCCGAAGAGGATGCGGCATAGACGAGCTTTCGGACATTGCAGTCTCTGGCGGCCACGAGCACCTTGAGGGTTCCCTCAACGTTGGCCTCGTTTGAGGCAATGGGATTGTCCACAGATCTCTGCACTGAGGGCATGGCTGCCTCGTGAAAGACGGTATCCGAGCCTGAAAATGCATCTTTTAGTAGATCCAGGTCGGTAATGCTGCCTTCAATGAAGTTGATTTTGTCTATGATCTGATCGAGATTCTCTATCCGTCCCGTGGATAGATTATCGATTACTGTTACCTTGTGCTCCTTCAAGAGCTCCTCGGCTAGATTCGAGCCGATAAAGCCTGCACCGCCGGTCACTACGACTTTCATTAGACTTGGCCAACTCCTATTGGCAATAATTATTGAAATAAATTATTATTAAATTTATTAATTTTGTCGGTTACAATATAAAAATTTGATCAGAGCCTAAATTGAACAGCTCAGATCTTCACGAATATCTGCATAGCCTCATTCTGCTTCTTCAAGGCCAGCAACACGTGCATCTTATTGTTCAGCGCCTGACTGTAGGCAGGATCGATCTCCAGAGCCTTCTCATATGCCTGCAGGGCATCTGAGTATTTTCCACTAGCCTCAAAAGCCACTCCTTCGGCATTGTAGGCCTGCTTATACTTGGGATCTATCTCCAAGATCTGGGCGAATAGCTGAGTGGCCTGGGCGTTGTCGCCTGTGACCATCAGAGACATGCCCTTCCTGTAAAGAGCATCCTTGTACTGCGGGTCGAGAGCCAGGGCACCGTCGAACTTGGCCACAGCCTCCTGGTACATTCCCTGCGCTTGCAGCAAATTTCCTTCCCGCAGCCAGTTGGACTTGCTCTTGTTATCCATTTCTGTTGTTCGAGCCGCTGCGGCAGAGGCATTGTTATAATCCTTCATGGCCGTGTAGGCATCGGTGATCCCAGACCAGGCAGCAGTTTTTTTGCTGTCTATACGCAAGGCGGCACTATATGATTGTAGCGATCCGTTGTAGTCCTTAAGAGCTCGCTGTGTATCTCCCTTATGCACCCAGGAATCTATATAGTTCGAATCTTGAGTGAGAGCCTTATCGAAATAGGCCAAGGCATCGGTATAATTCTTGGATGCATAAAGCTGGTTTCCCTTCCAATCGAAATATTCAGTCTCTTCTGCCATACATATGGCACTCAATAAAAAAAGGCAAATAACTACGCCAATATTTCTATGTATTCTCATATTGTTTCCCCCAAATCTTTTTTTTCATGCTTTTGCTGCATGGTATAACTGCATATTTTTTAGGAAAAAATTATGCTTTAATCTGCGTCAGCGATCGGGCCGCATTTACCCGCACATTGCGGTCTTTATCATCTGCCATCGCACGCAGCAGCGCCTCATTGGCTCTGGCGTCTCCCATCACTCCCAGAGCCCAGGCAGCATCGGCTCGCATATCGTCACTTGCATTTTCGTCCTTAAGCATCTTAATGGTGGGCTCCACTGCACTGCTCTTGTTGATCATCACAAGCACGTTCACGACCGCATGCCTGACATCGCTCTCGCTACTCTTGAATGTCTCAATCAACGGCTCAATGGCCCTTTTATCTGCGATTCCTCCCAGCGCTACTGCAGCTTCCAGTCTAACCTGGCCGCTATCATCTTTCAGCGCCAAAATTAATGAATCCGTGGCAGGCATTCCTATCTCGATAAGGGCTTCTACAGCTTTGGTTCGCACTTGGCTGTCATTGTCCCGAAAATTTTGTATCAAAGGCTCGATCGCTCTGCTATCGTTGAGCTCTCCCAGAGAGCTGGCCGCCTCAACTCTGACGCCGCTATAGCCGTCTCCAAGAGCCTGGATCAAAGGCTCAACGCCACTTGCATCCCCTGTATCGCCTAGAGCTTTTGCCGCACTCATTCGCCGAACACCACTGTCGTCCTTCAAGAGTTGAATCAACGATTCCGCAGCCCGGGTGCCTTCGATGGACCTTAATGCCCATCCGGCTTTCTCTCTGATAACGGCATCGCCGTCCCCCATCGCTTCAATCAAAGGCTCTCGAGCCCTGCTATCATTGATCTGCCCCAAAGCAACGGCTGCCCAAAAACGACTTTGATTATCGCTGTATTTGAGTACCGAAATTAGAGGCTCCACCGCTCTCGTATCTTTGATCAATCCTAGAGCCGCGGCAGCTTCCCAACGGATGAAGCTCCCGTTGATGTTGTTATCACTAATATTCAAAGCATCGATCAGCGGCTCAACGGATGAATTTCCTATCTTCGCCAGCCCCAGAACCGCCCACTGCCGGACGTTGCTATCGCTATCCTCCAAGGCCCGAATCAATGGCTCTATGGCCCTCGCGTCTCCGCTCTTCCCCAGTGCCCAGGCCGCCTCACCCCTCACTTTTGCATCTTTGTCGGTTAGGTTCTGGATGCACTTTTCGATGGCTTTGGCCTCTGTCGGCTCTCCTAGAGCAGGATAAGCACTAAACGCCATCATTATTAGGATAAACATCAGACACAGAGCGAAAATAGCTTTGGAAATGACTATCCCTCTTAAGTTAGTTTTATTTTTGCCTAAATGACGCAAAGCAGATCATATCTTCAAAAATATATCCACGGCATCCTTTTGCTTGCCTTTAGCCAGCAAAACATGCATCTTATTCGTCAGAGCCGGGCTCCATTTAGGATCGATTTTCAGCGCCTTTTCGTAAGCTGCCAGCGCCTCGCCATACTTTCCCTGAGCTTCCAGGGCCTGGCCTTTGGCGTTGCAGGCTTGCTTGTACTTGGGATCGATTTCTAAGATATGATCCAGTAGACTTATGGCTTGATCCATGTTGTTTGCCGCCATTCGCGATAGCGCCTTTCTATACAATGCATCCTTATACCGGGGATCGATAGCCAGAGCCCGATCGATCTCTATCTCTGCGCCGGAAAAGTTTCCTTGAAGCTGAAGAATTGTGCCTTCTTTGACCCAATAGCCTTTGTTCTTGGGATCGATCTCTTTGAGCTCTGTTGCGGCAATTGAAGCATTGGCATAGTCCTTACGGGCCGAATAGGCATCAGTTAATCCAGACCAGGCACCAGCCTTTTTATTATCCCGCCCGATGGCCTGATAATAGGATTTAATGGAGTCATTGTAATTTCTGAGCACCCTTTGAGCGTCGCCTTTATGGGTCCAGGCATCGGCGTTTCCGGCATCCTGATCCAGCGACATGTTGAAGTAGTCCATTGCTTCGCTGTAGTTCCCGGCTGAATATAGCTTGCTTCCAAGGTTGTCGAAGTATTTTGATGCATCTTCAGCCACGCAAAAGTTGCTCAAAATGAAAATGCATAGTACCAAGTGAATTAACTTCAAATTGATCCAACTCCGAGCATTATTGTACTCATCTGGCCCGTACTTCAGACCGTCACGAATATCTTCATGGCATCATCCGGCTTTCCCTGAGCAAATAGCGCATGTATCTCGTTTACCCGCGGCATGCTCCACGATGGGTCAATCTCAATACTGGCGTTATAGGCCGCCTGAGCATCCGCGTATTTGCCCTCCGCCTCAAGGATTAGACCCTTCACGTTGTATGCCTGTTTATACTTGGCATCTATGGCCAGAACCCTGTCAAGCAGCTCCATAGCCCCTGAGTCATTGCCTATTGCCATGAACGAGACTGCCCTTCTGTACAATGCATCTTTGTATTGGGGATCGATGTCCAGAGCACTCTTGTACTTCTCCGCAGCCATATCATAGAGTCCTTGCATCTGCAACAAATTGCCTTCCTTCAGCCAGTTCTCTTTCCTCGTCGGTTCGATCGCAGTAAGCTTGGCTGCTGCGTCCGAGGCTTCTGGATTATTGTTGAGAGCGACATAAGCCTCGATTATTCCTAACCAGGCGGTTTTCGTTTTGTTGTTAAGCTGCAGGGCCTTGTTATATGACTCCAGGGAGGCATTGTAGTCTTTCTGGGCTCTCTTGGTATCGCCAATGTGAACATAAGCATTTATAAAGTTCGGATCTTGGTCTATGGCCTTGCCGAAGTAAGTTAGAGCACCTGTATAATTCTTGGCTGCAAGGAGCTTGCCGCCCTTCCAGTCGAAATAGTCAGTCTCCTCTGCGGCGCAAATAGAGCAAACCACAAAAATACATAAGGCAAATGCAATAATTCTCATTCTTGCCCCTTCATCAGTTCTATATTAGGGATTTCGAATAGTTTATAAATATTAAACATACTATCATCAACTTGCTAAGTACTCCAAGAAATTACTCCAAGAAATTACTCCAAGAAATAAGGCCTCAATCTATTCATGAAAGCTCCATTCAAATGATGTCCGCAAAGAGTCTTTGAAGCCGTTATTTCTAATTTTTCGGTTTCATAACGCTGCCGTCGGTATTTTCAAATGAAGAATTAACGGCTTTTGTTTGAAGGCCATCAATCTCAATAACAGATCACCATTCCGCCACCCGTATCATCAGCCCATTCTAGCTTCTTTTTTTGTACCGGTTGCCGGGTTATCCATGCAGCAGAATCTGATCGATCCCACTATCAAGCGAATACTTTGCCTCAAATCCCAGTGCCTTCATCTTTGCAGTATCCGCCTGGGTGTGCATTACATAATTCCGAATAGGATTCTCTTTGTACTCCGGCTTCAGGTTTGTTCCCAATTTTCGGTTCAGCAAATCAACAACGTAATTGAAGCTGTAGGACTTCCCCGTACCCAAATTGAACACCCCGGTCCCCCTCCACGCAGCCATGATCATGGCCTCAGTGACATCATGAACAAAGGTGAAATCCCTGGTCTGCTTCCCATCCCCATAGATCAATGGAGCTTTTCCTGCTTTCATGGTCCGGAGGAACTGGGTGATCATGTTGGCATAGCTTCCTTTGGCCTCCTCATGAGGGCCATAGACTGAAAAAAACCGAAGGGCGGCGTAGTCAATGTTGTAGAGCCTGCGGTACAGCTCCGCCACGCGTTCCACAGCCAGCCTTGCTTCCGTGTAATAATCCGTAACCTGAATGGCTGCATCCTCCCTGTTAGGCGTGGGAAGGCCGTTGTAAAGCGAGGATGAAGATGCGAAGACCACTTTTCTGGTGCCGCTTCTTTTGGCCAGCTCCATGATGGCAATCATTCCATTGATTGCCTCTCCTACGAGGAGCGGGTTACTTTTGTACATTGGTGAAGATGATGGAATACCGAGGTGATAAATTATGTCGGGGCTGAGGTTTAGGGCTAGACAATCGTTGCATGATCCCTTTATTACCTTGATGTCCTTCCGGACGAGTTCGAGATTGCTCATGCTTCCTGTATGAAAGTTATCCAGGACGGTTACCTCGTGCTTGTCCACGATTGCTTCCACCAGGTTAGAGCCGGTGACTTCCTCCCATGCCCATGAAGGGGCAGGGCTTCCTATGTCATCGATCTAACTTGCTTTGAGAGTTTGCTCAAAGTAGGGGTCGGATCTTGATAGGCTCTTCCCCTCAGTCCGAGGGTGCGAATGTTCAAGCTGGCATTGATGTCCCGGTCCATCTCCAACCCACAGTTCAGGCAAAGATGGGTTCGTTCTGCCAGTGTCTTAGGGACTATTATACCACATTTGGAGCATTTTTGAGATGTATATCTTGCATCCACCAGTTCTACCGTTTTGCCAGCCTTTGCAGCTTTGCTCTGAGTGAACTGGATTAGCTTTCCCCATGCATGGTCTTGGATATGCTTTGTTAGATGGTGATCCTTAAGCATACCGGATATATTTAAGTTTTCAAATACTATTAGATCGGCTGAATCTGCAAGCTTTCTGGATACTTGATGCAGGAATTCGTCTCTTTGGTTCTGAATGCCTTGGCTTATCTTGGCAACCCTGGCATTTGCCTTCCGTCTGTTGCTCGATCCTTTCTTCTTCCGGGAAAGGTTCCTTTGGGCGACTGCAAGCTTGTTTTCAGCCTGGACATAGTACCTTGGATATTCAATTGTTTCACCGGTGGAAAGAGCAACCAGGCTCTTTAGGCCCAAATCTACGCCCAAGGCAGTCTTGGGTTCTATCTGAGGTACATCTTCCGTCTCAGATACTAGAGTAGCATACCAATGGCCCAAGTGGTCTTTCTTTATGGTGCAAGTTTTGACCCGCCCTTCAACTTCTCGATGCTTGAAGATCCGGATCGTGCCAATCTTGGAGAGAGTCAGCTTTGAGCCATCCAGCTTGAACCCAACCTGCGGATATGTGAAAGACTTATACCAGCCTTCTCCCTTGAATCTAGGATAGCCGGGCTTCTCTCCGCTCCTAACCCGCCTGAAGAATGCCTTGAAAGACTTATCCAGCCTGCGAAGAACATCTTGAAGCACTTGGGAAAAGACGCCAGTGAAGTTTCCGTCTTTCTTCTCAGCTACCAACATGGCGGCTTGGTCCTCATAGGTCCGATTGATGCTTTCTAGTTCGTAAGCATTCTTCCTGTCAGCCAATGCCAGGTTGTAGAGATGCCTGCAAGTGTTTATGGTTAGTTCTAATTGGGCTTCCTGTTGCTTGTTCGGGTACATTCTGAACTTGTAGGCAGTCTTCATCCCTGGCACTCCTCCATCAGAATATCCATGGACTCCTAAATAGATATCGATTTTGCTTCAGTTTCAAATGCAATAGGCACGGCATTCATCCCCTCCCTTGAAAGGGAGGGATCTTCTGCCTGCTTTTCTATAAAACCCGCGCCCTCAGTTACCAATGCCCTCATCATTCTATTGAACACCTCTACAAAAAATTTTTGGCAAAATAGAATCTTGCCTGATTAAACCTACAATGCATGCAGTTTTCGCTCTTGAATTTGATTCCTCCGAAACCATTTTATTGTTTCCTCTAAACCTGAATTCAGATCAAAAGATGGCTCATATCCCATTTCATTCCTGGCCGATGATATGTCGGCCAGAGAGTCCTTGATATCTCCAAGCCTTGGTTTGTCATAAATTGAATCCAGCCTGGTGTCCGCAATTTCCATTATATTGGCTGCAAGTTCATTCAGACTCACTCGATGCCCGCAGGCGATATTGAAAACCCCTTCTGCTTCGCTCTCCATCGCCAGAATATTAGCCGTCACCACATCTTTTACAAAGGTAAAATCCCTTGTCTGCGTTCCATCTCCAAGAATTATCGGCGGCTCTCCGGCAAGAATCTTGGTCACAAATATAGGAATCACAGCCGAATATTGCGATTGCGGGTCTTGTCTCGGTCCATAAACATTGAAATACCTTAAGCAAGCGGTGCTAAGCCCATAGACCTCTGAGAAGACCCTGCAGTAATATTCTCCCGCGAGCTTCGATACAGCGTAAGGTGACTTAGGATTAGGCATCATATCCTCTTTTTTGGGCAGAGTTGGCGTATCGCCATAAACTGATGAGGATGAAGCATAAACAACTTTTCCAACTCCACAGTCTCTAGCTGCCACAAGCACATTGAGGGTTCCGTCAACGTTCGCCTCGTTTGAAGCAATTGGATCATCTATAGATCGCTGGACCGAAGGCATGGCGGCCTGGTGAAAGACACTATCGGCACCTGCAAATGCTTTTCTTAAGAGTTCCTGGTCGGTTATGCTCCCTTTTATGAAATTAGCCTTATCTATTATCTCATCGAGATTTTCCATTCGTCCGGTTGATAGATTGTCGATTATAATAACGTCATGCTTCTTCGATAGCTCTTCAGCCAAATTTGAACCGATAAAGCCTGCGCCACCTGTTACAACAACTTTCATTGGATTTGCTCAACTCCTTAAAGTATCGCGAATTGCACGTTAAAGAGAAAAGATGAAGTACAAATCTATTATCAAATGTTTTCACGCCGTTTCTCCTTCCGCCGCATCCTCCCACACCAGCCTCTCCAACTCCCGCAGGTGCCCCAGTGCCGCCTCGCCCTTGTCCGTAGTCCTGTAGAGCGGGATCGCGCCATCCACTCGCACTATCAGTCCTTTATGGGTGAGAATATCCATGTAGGGAATGATAGTGTGAAAATTCAAGCCACTTTTATAGACAATCTGTGTCTTACTTGCCCCCCCCCCCCGCACACTTGCAAAATATTTAGTAAGATCTGATCTTTAAATCTTTCGCGAGCCATGTGGACGATTAGGACGCCTCATTCTTATATAAGTTACTGATGTCCGGTCTGGATTAGGAGGGACTTCAAGATCATATTCAAGACGACTCTTGCATTCAATTGCCACAGCTCCCGCTATCCGGCCATCCCCTCTTATCATGAAGTCAATTCAGATGATGGCCTGCAGAGCTTTCCTTAATTATCCTCTTTTCCAACGATCTGTTTCTTTACTTTTATTTTCAAGGCCATCGTGTCATCACAAAGATTTAAAAGCCTTTTGACTCGCGGTGGGATATCATCAATGACAATAGTGTATCTCGATTTCCCGGCTTTTTAGCTATCTGCCAGAATTTTAATTATGCCAGACATTGATTTGAAATTCATACAATTAATCTTCGAACATTCTTTATGTCTCGAGCCTTCTTGATGAGCCCGCACCAAGAACCGCCCGAGCGCGCGAGAAGCCATACTTCAGTCCTGCGGTTACTATTAGTATCGATGCAACTCTCTTTGATGGTTCATCAATCGGTCAATTGGAAAAAGGAAGCATGCCATCCGGCTCTTGATGTCGGACGGCGCGACGGCCTGAAGGTCAAACCTTCGCGTCGATGAAGTTGAATTCATCGAATTTGAAGGACCCATTTATGGCCTTCGCTGAGATGGATAAATTGCCCTCCGGAAATCCGGTAGTATTGATGGCGAGATTGAAGGGCCCATCCACGATTAGCTTCTTTACGACGGTCATCAATAGGTCAACCTTGGTAACATTCGTAGCTGCATCGCCAAAGATCTTGACGTGGTAGTATCCCCTCGGCGAGATCAGGTCCGACTCAGCCTTTGCGACTCCGGATTCATTGGCCGGGAATTGGGAACTGACCCAGGTCCTCTTCAGATTCGCCTGGTGTTTCATGAGGCCCACGTTCAAGTTTTTCACGCCGCTGGCCATGATGGTAAAATTGTTGGGTTTGCCGGGAATGTACAGGCTCTTCAACTTATAGTCATAGCCGCCCCTTGTGAATTTCTTGGAGTCCAGGCCTATAATCTCAACCGGCGTCGATAGCGGCGGAATGTTCAGCCCGTCGATATCATACATGTACTTCCCGGAAGATACAGGCACCACCGTATCGATAGAAATCGTCAACAAAATCTCCCCTGTTCCTGATCCGGAGAGAACCTTATCTTTGCTTGCCGTTTGCGCAAAATCGCTGAAGTTGTAGAAGGCCGTCTCGTAGGCATCATCGAGCTTGGCGCAGGGAATTATTCCCAATGTTGCAGAGCCCCAGGCAAAGGAGAGATTGCCCAGACGGTATGGCCCGTTCATCCCGCTCTTTTGTATGGTCTTGCCGTCAAAGACCAATTGCATGGTGTGGTTGCCATAGGATAGATTTTCGTGATCTACAGACCAGACCACTTCTCTTTTGCTGCTGTCGTACAGATATCCGTTGAGGCTATATTCCCCCGGATATTCTATCTTAACGCCGACATCGACGTTGAGATACTCGAATATCCCGTCACCATTGATGTCTATGCCGCTATCCGAGTAGTTTCCCGTCAAGCCGGCAAAATTATTTCCATCGGGCAGTATCTGGCCGCACGCAATATTGCAGTTGATTATCGCAAAGAACAATAAGAATAATAACGGCAGAGCCTTGATCAATTTGGCGTCACTCCTTAGCGTTTCCTCTATACATTGCCCAAAAAAATGTTTTGGAGATCCTTAGGTGGCCTGAGCTTCTTGGTACTGCCCGGTGGTCTGGCAATACACAGCCCCTTCAGGCAGACCCGGAGTTGTGGAAATCTCGGCCGACCCCGGAATTTCATTCCCGTTCTGATCTACTTGGACCGTCAGGGTGTTGTTGTTTGACAGCGAAGCATCCTGCACGATTACCGTCTTGGTGCCATCCGAATTAATTACTTCGGTGTACTTTTTCAATCCTACGGGCAGGAATGTCTCCTCTTTCGCGACGGTTCCATTCGGATTATATGTTACAGTCAGCACAGGCCCCTGGCCTGCGGAAATGGTCACTGTCTGAGCAATGTTGCCGTTTGGATCGTAGTAGATTTTTAATAAATTTCCGTTCTTGTCTTTATACACAGTCACTTTAAGCTTAATTCCAGCCACATTTTCTGTGGTTTCCGTCACTGTCGAGCCTGCTTTATCGAAATTGGCGGTTTTGCTAAGCATGTCCTTGGCCACATCTTGCATGCTATCTTGCAATTCATTCAAGTATACGGCAGGATTTTGATTTGCCGCAGACTGAGCTGCAGCAATAGCCATTTGCGATACTGCCAGCAGTACTAAGATCGTCACTGCTGCAATCGCTTTCTTAATTCCGGTCATGAATCCCAACACCTCAATGAGCCTATACGCTCACATCCTTATAAATCTTTCATATTAGTTAGAAAGGCCGCTATTGCTGCCATAGACCGGGCAGAAGATCATGAGGAGATAACGCAGGTCGTAGGGATTTGGGTGAGATGTGGTTTGCGCTCAGGTCCCAAAACAAATCGGGCAATTGCCGGGCGGATGTCGGCAAATAAAAGCGAAGCCGGATGCATCGGCGATCTCATCTCCCGATAGCGGCAATTTGACATATTGAGCAATTCGAGAGACGGCAATCTTGCTCTATCAAAGACGATGGAAATGTTTCCTCATAGCAGCTCATATATAACCCTGGCAGGTACCCTGAGGATCATTGCCGCGATCTCCACAAATTTCTTCTCTTGCTGCGGTCGATCAAATCCGAAATTGTCATTCAGGCTCTGTTTCTCCATCTCCATAGCAATTAACCTGACTTGGATCTTGGTAATCTTATAACGCTTGCCGAGCTCAGCCAACGTGTTCATGAAAAAACCGGTGCTATGGACTCTATCTGATGATAGATTCTTTATCAGGCCGCATTCAATGCAGAACGGATGTGGTTTGAGCCCTCGTTCCCGTCCTTCATAGTAGTAAGGCAACCAGACCTTCTCCTTGCTTCCCGAGAGCTTATGTTCGCATCCTGACATGTTCTTTCCCCTAGTGACTTCATCCCAAACCCGTAAACGGGTTGGGCTTCCTGCTTCATCGAACGAGCTTGCTCCTTTAGCAGAGGTCTTCTCGACGGGCTATCCCCCTCAGTCCGAGGGTTTGAAAGAGTTTTTACTCCTTCATGAAAGAGATGATCTGATTGGTATATATAAATGATTGCAGCAACAGAGGGCGCGATTCATCCCATCCGCTGAAGGAGATGGGTCTTCTCGACCCTCGCGCTAAACTAAACGTATTCTGGCATCAAGCAACGTGAACTACCGCGTCCTGAAGGGCGCGGCTTCCCACGTCATCGCCAAAACTTGCATCACGGATATGTGATGTAGCGGTTTTGGTTCTATGGGCGCTACGGGCTGTTCCATCCCTGCGATGAGTATATTCCTGGAAGCATTGTAATCTCGATTGCATGAGAGCCCGCAGTAGGGGCACTCATGTACCCTATTGGACAGTTCTTTCTTCACAATGCTTCCACAAGCGGAACACCGTTGAGTCGTGTTCCTGGGATCTACTTTTATAAGCTTTCGACCAGCACTTTGAGCCTTGTACGAAAGCATGAATATGAACTTGGACCATGATGCATTATGAATGCTGCGATGCATACCATTATTATGGCCTTTCTCTTTCAGACCCTTGACATCAAGATCTTCAACACAAATGATATCGAAGTTGTTGACGTACATCCGAGATAACTTGTGTAGGAAATCATCACGCTGGCAATTGATTCTCTTGTGCAGCTTCGCGATCTTATCCTTGAGAGATTTATAATTATTCGATCCCTTCACTGCTCTAGCTAGCTTTCTTTGCAGCTTTGCCAGTTTATCAGCAGATTGCTCTGCACATCTAGGATTCTCTATATCATCGCCTTCGGAATCAACCACGAAGGAAGTCAAACCAACATCCAGACCTACTGCTTCCTCTGTTTCCGGTAACGGTTGGGGGACTTGATCTGCCTGGACTATGGCGAACCACCTCTCACCTTCTCTCTTGATTATGATAGCTTTGATGCAACCTTCGATCTTTCGATAGATCTTGATCCGCATATCTCCTATCTTGGAGAGATGCAATATGCCATGATCTTGATCGATCTTGAAGTCCGACTGGTTGTAATTCAGGGTGTTATACCAGCCATACCCTTTGAAGCGAATATGACCGATCTTCCGACCTTTTTTCTTCGATGCCGAGAGTCCCTTGATATTAGACCAAAGAGTGTAATTCACCATCTGAAGAACTTTAGAGTAGACAAGATTCAGCTTTGGATTTACGAGCTTCAGAGAAGGAATCATGTTCTGAGTATCATAGGTCTTGAGCTTGATGCCTTTTTCTTTTGCTTCATTCAGGTCTTGGAGAAGCCGATTATAGAGCCACCTACACGCATCCAAACTCTCCGCTAATTTGAATTGGGTTACCTTGTTCGGAAAGATTGGATACTTGTAGCTCACAATCATGTTTTTTCCACCTGAGATTCCACATATTGCATCAAGACATCAAGAGATACCTGTCCTGTGCTGGCAATGAAGTAGGAATTTGACCAAAACGAATCGCCCCACAAAAATTCCTTGGTTTTGGGAAATTCTTGCCGGAGCCTTCGAGCAGTAACCCCTTTGATTACATTCACGACATTGGTTAGATTGGTCGTGGGTGCCGCTGTGAAGAGTATATGGAGATGATCTTCACTCGGTTCTTGCGCTAGTATTTCTATTCCCAATTCATCGCTCAAACTCCATACAATCTGCTTTAGACGCTCTCGAACCGCATCGTTATAGAGGGCCTTCTTCCGATATTTGATGACCACAACTAAATGATAGTGAAGTGAATACACGGAGTGCGCAGACCTATCGAGCTTGTATTTCATTCGATTTGCCAAAAAATGTGTATCACATTATTACATTAAATAGTTATTGGTAGACAGAAAACAAGGGCAAAGGACTCTGCTTTCATCCCCACCCTAAAGGATGGGGACTTCCCGCTCCGCCCTTCGCAATCCTACGAGTTAAAAATCTTTTTATGATATTCGAAGAATTACTGGAAATCCAGGCAAAACGGCAGCATCACGCCGTCTACTTTCCTTTGAAGAAATCGCGAAGAAAACAATTTTTTTGGGGGATGAAAGCCCGGATGATTTTGGAGAATTTGTCGAAGTGCATTCTGAAGCTAAAACTGTATAAAAGGCATCCGGAAATGTCGCACAGTTATGTGGAAAGCAATCAGAAAAAATAGATTATGATCCGATGAGCCGCGTTCCTCTTCTGCCTTCAACTCCGATCGGATCGATCCCATTTCGCGGAGTATATATTTTGCTTATTGGTCACATTTACCCAGAGATGAAGATCGCGATAAGGCCCGCTGAAGTTTCCTTCCTTGTAGAGCAAGAACTCCAGCTTCTGCTCGTCTCCCGTTTTATTGAGCACGTAGCTGACCGGCTCCTTCCAGGTCTGGTTGTGCTGCAGCGTCATATTCTCCTTCAGGATAGTGGAGTTGTCCAGATTCATATGCATGGTGTAATTCACCAGAGCGTACTCATGGTTGACCACGCCCACGATGACGGTGCTCTTATTTCCGGCTTGAACCTGGGTAGGATAATCGTAGGCTTTTCCGCCCGGCCCAAGGATGTAAAATTCCGTGAACTTCTCGCCCTGCTTGGGAGTGACGATCACGTAGATCAGGGCGAAGACGGACAACAGAATAGTTATTATCAAAACGACTGTCAGAGCTCTGTCCAATCGGCTCTTGTCGTCTGCCTGAATCTCTTTTTTGAGCGATGCGACCCCTTCGCGAAAGGGAACGAAGAATCGGTCCTCCTCTGCCAGCGATTTGCGCCGTACATGTGCCGCAGCGCTCATGGCTATGGTGAAGATGGCCAAGGAAATGACCACCGGCGTAAGCCGGATTCCCCAGGGCGTGTAGTTCAGGCCAAGGCCGATGAGCGGCACCACGGCGATGCTCAGGCCGAAGCTCAGAGCTAGCCTCTCGATTCCATCCAGATCGTCTTTTTTGGGAAAAAGCGCGGCGATCAGTGAATAGCCGGGCACAAAGAGCACCATGAGGAGCCCCAGGGGAATGCGCACGGGCAGATCTGCTAAGGGCGTCAGAGTGAAGACCAGCGTTGCCAGCGCCATCAGAATTGCCGCCAGCAGATCTGCGGGCATAGAGAGCGATTTTGCGATCTTTTCATCCTCCGGTATGCGTTCCAAATAGCTGATTGATCCAATCACCAATCTTTTCCATCATGCCTTTTTCTTGAACCGGCTTGGGCGCTTGGGATTTATTCAGGTCTTGCGGTTCGTTCAGATCTAACACATCATATAACTTTTTCGAATCGTTTGAATTTTGCGAAACCTGATTCGGATTATTCGTAACCTGAACAGGATTTGCCGCATCTATTGACTGGTTCGACTTCAGGATAATATCCTTATCCCTGCAGATCGTGCAGGCATCCTTATCTCTGACCAGACAGAACTCGTTTTCACAATTTCCGGCCTGCTCGGTGAGCGGGTCGCCTTTCCGGATGATCTTCCAGTACCCTCCGGCAAGCCTCTGGCGAAGCTGCTTTTCCGTCTCCTGGTATTTGCCGGCCATCGCTATCGATTGGCCGGTCTCGTTTGCGTACCAGTGGATAACCTCCGACGTTATCTCCACCGGCTTTTCCTTTTGATCCGTCATCTCCTCGCCGGTTCCGTCATCTTCATTTTTGCTTGCAGCGCTTGCAGTGCTTTCAGTGCTTGAAATTCCTGTTGCAGTGCTCGTCGGGCTTGAGGCCGCGCTTGAATCGGGCGACTGGCCGCCTACTTGAATGGTCTTGGTCTCACCGGCAACTTCGATTCTGTACTCGCCCGCCGGTATGCCGGAGGTGTCGATATCAAGACTGTACTTGCCGTTGCCGTCCGCCATAACCCGAGTCTCGGCTGCCACCTCAACGGGAACCTGCGAATAGCCGGGCTGGGCCTCTCCAAACAGCTTGATGTTATACCTGCCCGAGGGAACGTTGGCATGGGAGATGCTCGCCGTTCCGCTGCTGGCCTGGAAGCGCTTGGTGATCCAGATGCCCATCTTCACTCCGGCATTGAAGTCCTGCACATTCCTGGCCGTGACTTGGAAGCGATTGGGTTCCTGAGGAATCTCCACGCTCGTCTCATACTCGTACTGCCCGCCGCTCACGGGCAGGTTCATGGTGAAGCTGGAGCGCATGGAAACCTGCGCACCCGGTGAGGCGGTGCCGGTCACGCTCACAGTGCTGCCGGATACTGTGGCTTCAAGTGCGTCTGTCGGCATAACTGCAGCCGGACTTATGCTAAAAATGATCGCGACGGCAAGACATATCGCGAAGTTCAGCCTATTCGCCATTAGCTACACCATATCCAGGAATCCTTGAGCAACCCTCGTGCCCGACGATTGATCGTAGGCCGCGCAGATCAGCACATAACGCCCCTTTTGCCAATCGGCATCAGTGATGAGATTCAGTGTTGACTCATTTCCCTCCTGGAGTTGATAGGTGAGGGTGCAGTCTTCGGGCAGAATCGGCAAGAGGTTCATGACATCTTCCACGTCGATCTTCTTGATCTCTGCGGTAACGTCTCCTCTTCCAAGCGCAATTTTATCTGAAACCGTGATATTTGTAAGATTATAATCCGATGCCGGCATGATAATCGCACCTACGGTGAGGTTTCCTTTCCCGCTGCTGCTCGCCGTGACTTTAACCGGCAGGACATCTCCCGGCGAGATTTTTTCCGGCAGTGTGATCTTCAAACTCTCCTGCACCAGAATGGGAACTCTGCCGAGAAGCACTGAGCCGTTGGCTTCCCTCGCTTCCAGGATGTATCCTCCTGCAACGACTTTGCCTAAGGAGAACAAGATCTTGCCGCCTGCCTTAGAGGCCGGAATTTTTCTCACGATCGACGTTTTGGGACTGACCTTCAGGCCTCCCGAATCCCTTGATATGCTGATGGGCATCAGCGACACTTCCGCTTCAGAGCCCGCTGCCGATATCATGCCGGTAAGATCTGCATCGGCATCGTGCAGTCTCACGGTTTTATAACTGTCATTTGGGCTAATATAATTTAAAATGCCTTGGCTAATATTGATGCCGCTCACATTGGAGCTTGAGTTAAGGATTTGGATAGTAGTATTGGGCAGAATCATAATTGTTGAATCTGCTATCTGAAGCATCTCCTGCCCATTATCCTGTGATTTTTGAGATGATTGCAGGGATGCTGCTAGGGACGATATGCCAAAGAAGATTGTAATGCAAAGAATGATCAGCACCGGGATCATTTCAGTCTTGCTCATGCTCAATGTTAAAATAGCATATCATATTTAAGGATAGTCAGGCTAAAAAAGGATTAATCAAAAAGGTGACCAACCGGAAGTTCAGGATGCGATGATGGCGCGCAGCCCGTGATGGAATTTTTGCACCTGAACAAAAGATAGAATGGCAGTACCAGAAAGTACCGAGATAGTATTGAGATAATTGATAATGCCGAGAATGGAATTGATGATGCCGAGAATGGAATTGATGATGCCGAGAATGGAATTGATGATGCCGAGAATGGAATTGATGATGCCGAGAATGGAATTGATGATGCCGAGAATGGAATTGATGATGCCGAAAATGGAATTGATGCTTCGATACTTTGATAAAATTGCGCCAACGGCTCAAAAAGCTTATCCACATGCAAGAGCAAGGAGTCCATTATGAGATCTAAGAGCATAATTTCCATATTATTCATATCCCTGCTGCTCGCGTCCAGCGCGGTATGCCTGGCCGAGGATGCGGCATCGTCAAGCCTGGTTGTTCCCAAGGAAAACCTGCCGGAGGGCTTCAAGCTCATAGCCTCTCTGCCGGAGATGGATCCGCATGTGAACATGACCGATTACATTAAAGATTTCTATGGCGCAAAAGACATCGGAAAGGCCAATGTATCCGTGGGCATCTACCAGTGGGGCAAGATCGGCGAGTCCTACGATGCCAAGATCACTTTGATCCAGTTGCAGGATGAGACGTTCGCAGAGGCCGCTTATTCCAACTACATGTCTTTGCCCGAGTTCCAAAAGCCGCCCTTCCGGGGAGTAGACCGCTTCTCATCCGCCATCATCAACGGCCATAATGCCACGGAGATCCGCCAGGATGTGGGCGACAGAAATTTGCGCTATCTCTATCTCTGGAAGAATGGAGACGTCGTGGTCCTGGTTGAGGGCAACGACGACAATGGAAAGAGCCGTGACCTGGCAAGTACCACAGGTTTATAAAACTCTTTTAATATTTTATCTACTTTTTTAATATCATTGGTTTGATCAAATATTGCGGCTAAAATTATTTCAACGGAAAAGAGCATTCCTCCCACATTCCGCACTTTGGACTCGCGACGCTAGAATATTCCATTCATAATTATCCGAAATATTTTTAAATAAATCCCACATTCCGCACTTTGGGTTTTGGATTCAGTATTTTTGCAGCTATCGATTTTTGTTATTCAATGAAAATATTTTAATTAAATTAAATTTTGTTATTAA
>Ga0074198_1000422_pt1 | contig 46356 bp, 62 predicted proteins | sample EPASupsiteSAE323_FD_64527 | JGI IMG/M metagenome (GOLD analysis project Ga0074198, IMG submission 64527) | Bioremediated contaminated groundwater from EPA Superfund site, New Mexico - Sample SAE3-23 | ecosystem: Environmental > Aquatic > Deep subsurface > Groundwater > Contaminated ... | reverse complement strand
TACCAGAGCGTCAAGGCGCGTGTGAAGCTCACGCCTAAAATGACGGCGTTCTACGATAAGCTATTCACCGCTTCCCCTGTTAAGGATACGTTAAAAGAACTCAATACCACCGCCCCCGATGCCGACAATCTTACTTTGAAAGATGCTACTATACTTCATCAGGGAGATGATAATACGAAGGAAGCCATATATCGAGACGCCCTGCATCAACTTTCATACAAAGCCACAATATCGGTTTATGGCGCTGATTATGGACAACCAGGGAAAGGGTACTTCTCTCTCCGAGGTGCTAATGACGAGATGCCAGAAAAGAGGTGGCCTTATGTAAGTAAAGACGTTTCTAATATTGTAGCCGAAATGGAAAAAGATGGATGGGATGTTAAAGTTTCAGAAGATGGGTACGGAGCACCCGTCCTTAATGTAGAGCATCAAGCGACAAAAACCTTAGCACAAGAAAAAGAAGCGGCACTCAACGAAAAATGGAAAAACGCAAAAGATGTTTATGTCCGCTATGGGAAACTTCCGCCAGGGGGGAAATCTAAAAACTATCGTGACAATATTACAGAAGAAGGGGTTTCAGTATTTCATGGTAAACTTCTCCCCGATGGATCGACAGCAATTATTCCGCGCCATCCACAAGAGATAGGTACATACTCAACACTAATGAATGAGCCTATTTATATTGTTGAAGGCGATGAAATAGGCAGTGGTTCAGATGGCGAGCCATTACTAGCCAACGCAAAACAATATAAACCAAAAGATGCCGCAAGACGCCTCTTTATAGAGCAAGGCACGGCAAGCGATACGGTGCTGAACCAGGGCGGCATATCCCCCGAAGTGCAAGCCGCATTCGACAAAGCCATTGATACTTTCGGAACCACGAATAACGTCAAAGAAGCAGGATATGTACTTCCCGATGGTAAAATGCTTGATTTTTCGGGGCGTAATGATGCGGTTGGATATACAAAAAAGAACGGTAAATATATTGCAGTAAAAGATGATTACCTTAAAAATTCACGAGCCTTTGATCATAGAAACATAAACAAAGCCGATGGCCTTGAAATGGATATGTTTGAAAAGCTCGGCGGGATAAGAATGGATGCAGTAGAATCCTATGCAGAAATGGGGGCAATGCCAACAAATAAACAGTGGGATGTAATAAAAGATTTTATGGTAAGCAATGGGTTTATAAACATTACCATGTATGATGGTAAAAGGTATGCAGACATTCAGACCGATAGCATGAGTCCAGCGAAAGCTATGGGCTATATCCGAAGATTCTACAATGGCGAGGACTTCCCGAACGGCAACATTCTTTTCCAGGGCGACTACAAGGATGAAGTGCTTGCCACTGCGAAAAACTACGCCGACACAGGGCAGAGCGTCGAGCAGTTTATTGCCGACATGGAAGCGCCCATATTCGAGGACACGCGCATAGAGTGGAGCATCCCCGACCTGTCGCCAGAAGCAAAAAATGCGTGGTATCGCAAAGCATGGGACGAGGCGAATTCCCCCGCGCCCGACACCGAACCGACGATTGCCGAATGGGTAAAGCGGCTTGCCGATGATAACTACGCGGGAATTCGCAAGATGCTATCCGCGATATGGGAAAACGTGATTCAGGCGCAGAACATAAAGCCAGAAGTCGGCGCAGACCCCGAAGAGATTACCGCGACGCTTGCGATAAAGGACGCCGCCGACGAAATGCGTGCTGAGATAGCCGAGCCGATTATTGCCGGAGCTTTAGCCATCGGAGCAGGGCGAAACGTATCCACGCGCTTCTTTGCCACCCTCATGGGCATTATCAAGGCCAACCCCGAAGCATACGCGAGAATCGCGGGCGACACCATGAACGATGCGAAGCTGTCCGCTATCGGGAAGAAGGCCGAAACCGTTAAAAACAGCCCGATCGAGGATATCAAGCTACAGGAACGCATGACCATTTCGGAACGCACGGCGCTTGCGGCAGACATCACCGACGAGAAACTTGCAAAGGAAATCATTTCCGGCAAGGTAGTCGCAGGCGATAACGTTGCCGCGCTCATAAAGAAGCTGAAATCAGAAAGCAAGGCATCGGCCAAGCGTGAAACTGCGCTAAACGGCGATATCAAGGCGCTCGAATCCGAGGTTGACGCGAACGGCATCACCATGGGACGACAGCGCGTTGAGCTTCGCAACGTGCAGAATGAACTGAAAAAGATCATTGCCCGCACGGACAAACTTGTGAACGCAGGGCAGGAGATACCGGAGAGCCTTGCATCACAGCGCGTATCCATCGAGAAGCGCCGCGAGTCCATCAGGGGAAAACTTGTCGCCGCGCAGGACTGGATGGAGATAGAGCGCCAGATGCAACAGGCGCAAAAACTTGCCGACCGCGCCGACCTTGACATCCAGCAAGCCAAGGCCAGGGGCGAGGAAGTATCCGGCGACGACGTTCGCACGAGGCAGGAGAACCGTGCCAAAATTGCGGAACTGTCCACCAAACTCGCCGTTGCCAAGGACTACAAGAACTCCGCGCAGTTGCAGACGTACCTTGCCGCGCTCGAAGAACGCACGAAGGGCCAGGACGCATACCAGAAGCGCGACGCGGAGCGCAGGGCGCTGGAAAAGCTGAAACGCTACCATGACCAGCTTGTTGCCCGCGCCACGAAAGCGCCGGGGAAATCTGTTGCCGTGAGCTATGCACAGCAGATTCTTGACCTCCAGGACAACCCCGACATAAAGAAAATGTCAATCACCGAACTTGAGGCATTGACCACTGAAATCAAAGTGCTTGCCGATATTGGCCGTGCGGAATGGCGTGGGAAGCGCGAACGATTCAGCGAAAAGGTGGAAGGCCAAAGTTCTCTCGTCACGGAAACCTTCGAGGAAAACAAGAACTATAAAAAACCCGAAGGGCTTGACCTTACCAAGGAAAACACGCGGAAGCTCATCGACAGGCTGAAAAGCGCGAATTATGAAACGCGCAGCGCACGAAGGTTTATCCGCGACATCCTTGACGGCGGCGTTGACGGCGCTAATGTTCAACTGCTATGGCATGACAAGGAAACGATCCTACGCGAGGATCTGACTCAGCGCGAACGCAGGCACGCTTTTATCAATCAGGCAATCCTTGACGCAGACCAGAAGCCGGAATCGTTCTTTACTACCGAATACACCATTGAAGGCGCAGGGCCACAACGCGGCGACTTTAAACTCCGCAAAACCGACCTCATGGCGGTTGAACTTGCGTTCCGAAACGAAGATTCACGAAATGCTGTTCTCTATGGCGAGTTCTTCTCAGCGAACGAACGCGCCGAACACAAAGGCGATCTGGTATGGTTCGACCTTGAAGGCGCTGAACGCTTCAACAAGATCATGGACTTCATCGATGCGACACTCACTCCGGAGGACATGAAAATACTCGAAGCCTTCGAGCAGGACTCTACCGAAGCCGCGCCGAGAATTGCGCGTATCATGGCCGACATCTACAACCAGCCATTCAAGACCGTCAAGCATTATTTCATGATTATCCGGCGCGGAGCCACCGAGAAGATCGACGAGCAAATGGCGATGGAGCATGGAAGCAGAGCCATAAACGGCAAGGCACCACCGCGAAAGGGCTTTACAAAGGCGCGAGTAACCATGAAGCCATGGAGTCAGACCCCGGTCAAACTTGACCTCCTGACAACTTGGAACGAATCCATCGACCGCCAAGAACACCTTATCGCGTTTGCCAAGTACGCGAAAGAGATTGACGCAATCTACCGAACCCCCAAAATGCAGGAAGATATCGAAAGCATCGGCGGCAAATCGGCACTTTCATACCTGTATGATTATATCGACAACGTAAAGAATCCGCAGGAAATGAACGACCGCGCAAAGAATGACGCTACCGTGCGACTGTTGCGCGGGAATGTCGCGTTCGCGTCGCTCGCCTTCCGCACGGCATCGATGATGACGCAGATTACCACGTCGCTATGGCCGGCCATGCAGTATACCGGCCCGGTCCGGCTTGTCGCGGAAGCCTCACGGCTTATGACGAACCCCATCGGCTACTTGCGGGAAACGGAGGGAATGTCGGTACGCCTTCGCGCCAGAGCCAAGCAGGGCGTCAATGTCATGATGGAATCGATAAAGTCCGGCAAGGCAGATACGAAGCTAGGTCGCAACGTGCAGAAGGTTGAAGAAATCGGCATGAAGGGGCTTGAGCTTGTAGACCGCTACCTTGTTGCCGTGGGCTGGCGGGCAATGTATGACCGCTACCTGGACGACTTCGACGGCGACGTGGAGAAAGCTGTTGCCATGGCCGACGACAAAACCATGATGACACAGCCAAGCGCGTATAGCGACGACCTTGCGCCGATGTTCAGGAACAAATCAGGATGGATGCAAGTGATATTGCAGTTCCAATCATCCCTGAACGTCATATTCCAGAATATCGCCTACGACCTGCCCGCCGCCGTGCGCGAGAAGAACGTTGCATGGGCGCTCGGCATCGTGACCTCTTACGCGATTGCGGGGATCCTCCTGAAAGCCGTCAAGACGCACCCGAAGGACGACGAAACGCCGGAAGAAAAAGCGCGGAGGCTGTTCTTCTGGAGTATCACACAGGCAACGGATTCTATTCCGCTTGTCGGAGAGATTGCGACGAACCTTACACAGCGCCTCATCACCGGAGAGAAGGCAAAACGGTATCCCGAAACCATGTTCCCCGGCGTTCAGGACTTCGCGGACGGACTCGCCGCCGTGTCAGAAGGCGACATAGAAAAGGCTACACAGTCATTTATCGACTCCTTGGTACTTGTAGGAGCGCCGACGCAACTTTACCGCGACGCGACGCGGGTACTTGAAGGCGACTATGGCGCGTTGCTTGGAAGGCCGAAGAAATAGCTAGTGACTAAGTAATATGTAGAGGGCAATGCTACTGTCGGGAGACAGAAGGAGCAAGGTTGAAGGCTAAAGATTTTTCCGACTATGCGCTGACGGTAGGCACCCTTGAAGTGCAGGGCGAACTTGTCGGCGCAGGCGTCACCAAGATCATCACCGACGGAGAAACCGCACAGCATATCGCTTCAACCGTGTCCGCAGACTACAACCAGCTTATCACCGACATTGCCGCCGATTCAACGGTTTCCATCGTGGAGAAGCCCGCGCTCAAATCGCGGTGGGATGAGATTGTCGTCGAATACCCGCTTGTAAAATCCAACGCCGTGACCGCAGGGATAAGCGCGACCGGCACCGAATACCTTGCCTACGTCGCCGCCTACGAAGCCCTTGACACCTACCTCAATACCACGCTTGCCATATTCGCGGACATGGCCGTATCGACCACGATCAACGCATCAACCTTCGCCACGAAGTTCAGCGATTACTACACCGGACGAAGCAATCTGACAGGCGTTGCGGCAAGCACGACGATCCTTACGCCGAAATACAAAGGCCGCGTTACATATGCGAGCCTTGCGGGAACGTCCGGCAACGAGTACGACACCATTCTCGCCTATTCCGCGACTGCTTCCGAGTGTGGCATCTACAAGCGCACCGAAGGCGCATGGGTCAGGCAGGACGGAAGCGACGGCAGCCATCCGGTGCCGACCTCTGAAATGATAGCGAACGCATGGCCGGACATTGTGTGGGCGTGTAACCAATCTCCGAGCTATCCGACGACCACGCCGACCGACTACACCGCAAGCGAAAAGGTGCAGTACTACACGACGACGAACCTCAACTATATCGAAATGCTCGGCGCGAATGTCGCGTTTATCAATCGACTATTCGCACAATACATCCGGCTACAGGCCGACGGCGCGATCTATTCCGGCGGTTACAACGAACTCGGCGACAATGACGGCACGGCAGGCTTATTCCTCGGCGGCGATGGATCGGTACAGGGCAACAAGGCCGTATTTAACGAAGCGCGGGCGCTGGAATTTACCGGGAAGTCGATGGAAACCGACGTAACCTATGACGGTGCGTGGACGCTCGGCACATGGGGAAGCGTTGCGGCGGCGAACGCGGCCGACAGCCAAACAAAAGCCACACTATTGTTGAATAATGACACGCTGTTATGCGTATATAAAAGAGCATCAGACGGCTATTTAGTACAGCGTATCAGGGATACTGATGGAACCTGGGGAGCGGAGTCAGCGGTTGTTGGAGCATCAATAGCAGGCCAACCCGCGTTATCACTTTTTTCCGATGGAAGAATTTTATGTACATACTTGAGTTCGGTTTTATACCCAACACAAATTATTCGCAGTACTGTGGGAACATGGGGAAGCCCATCAACAATTACTGCAACACAATGTTATGATGTGTATTCCACTGTCCACGCCGATCAAACAGCTTCATTACTTTATGCACGATCAAGCGTAAATCAACATATTTACGAAATGGTACGCGGCACCGATGGAACATGGGGGAGCGCATCGGAAATTGTGACAACAGAAACAGGATCTTTGACTATTGTAGAGCTTCCCAATGGAACATCGCTTTGCGTATATGAAAATACAGACGACTCTCAACACCTCTACGAAATAGTGCGGGCAGCTGCGGGAACCTGGGGAAGCCCTGTTGAAAAAACAGCATATGGGGCGACTATTCCATCTGCAACCGTATTACCCGACAGCACGTCAATGATTGCTCTACGCCTCTCCGCTTCGCCATACAGCATATCCTATCTCACACGAAGCGCGGCGGGATCGTGGAGCGCCCCAGCCGATATTACGACCACCGCCGACACATTTCCCGCGCTCGCCGTGCTTGCCGACGATACGGTAATATGCCTGTATTCAAGGGTTACAGATTACTACCTTTATGAAACCATCAACAACGCGTCGGTGTCATTCCCAATAGGCGAAATATCGACAGAAGTCGGCTCTGGAATCACGACATCAGGGCAAAACGCAAACGGCAATTATATAAAATTCGGCGACGGCACGATGATCTGTTGGAAAACGGTATCATTCGATACGGCGATATCCTCTGCAATCGGAAGCATTTATTACTCAGGCGGCACAACTTCCATGGGAAACTGGGCTGCGAACTTTATCGCAACGCCCACGGTTTCAACCTCATTGTCCGACAGAACATCCACGGTTGCATGGCTTATCGCACAGGATGGAGCGACAACATCGAGCGCGGGAACCATTGAGCTTGCGTCCTATGAAAGCAAATCGTCAACGACATACGCAGTCGCAATTATTGGCATTGGAAGATGGAAGTAATTACAGAAACGCAGGGTATTTTTGTTTTTCCTTTGGAGGAAAATTGATACGGTTTATGGAGCAAAACATGAGGAAATCGGGGGCCGATTGAATGTTTTTTAGCGCGTTGGTTTTTTCCGCGTTCCTGGAACTTGGCGGGATGTTCGGCGGGATATACAACTACCCCGTGCCGGAGCCTATCACCATGTTTCCGCTTTATACCACGATTGCCGCAGATGTCGAATACGAAGGATTTTATGTAGGCGGGCAGATGGATTGCTACTACCTCGCGGAGAAGGTCACGAACTACAAGCCGTTTCAGAATACCTATATTTTCCGGGCAGGGTATCGGCGCGATGGCTTTACGCTCGGATTCGAGCATTCATGTTTTCATCCGTTTTCGACCTACGCGACGATATTTCCGGCAGAGATCAAGCCGAAATATGAGGGGTTTGTTGACAAAGTTTTCGTGCGTATAGAAACGCAATAGCAAGGTTCTAGCTACTGTCGGGAGACAGAAGGAGCAAGGCATGGCGGCAATTACATTGCAGACGTTGGACAAGGTTTCTTTCGGCAACGCGCTTGCCTGGGAGAAAAAGGACGCGGCGGTAGCGTCGGGATACAAAGCATATCTCATCCCCGCAGAAGTGAAAGAGGGCGTGGTTGTCCATGTCGTCGTCAACTCGGCGGCAAACTACAACATTGCGTATTCCATCGACTCACAGCAGGCGCTTGCGGCAGGCACACAGGCGACTCCCGTCGATGCGTTCGGCGCGGCACAGACGGCAACCGTTGACGTGAAGCTCTCCCCGCTTGTCAGGGCGGTCGTCGTTACGTTCAACTCCGGCACCTCCATCGACATCATCGTGAGGGCTAAATAATATGGCAGGCGCACTTGTAGATGGCCTCTCGACGGCCAGCGCGACCCCTGCCCCCAACACAATACCGAAATCAGACGGCGCGGGCAAACTCGATGGATGGATAACGGGCGGCGCACCTACCGCCACGCAGACCGCCGCACGCATACCCCTTTACAATGCCGCGAAGGGCCTGAACGTCGACGGCATCAGCTTCCCCGCAACGCAGGCGGCAAGCGCCGACGCAAATACTCTTGACGACTACGAGGAAGGCGCAATTACTGTCACAATGACCGTACCTACCAGCGGCACCATCACCATGAAAGCCGCAAATAATACATTGCATTATGATGTCATTGGTGAACGTGTGTTCATCTCCGGCTACGTCGGCGTGGACTCCGTATCCTCCCCCGTTGGGGATTATGTGCTTGTCAGCGGACTACCGTATGCAGGGGCAACTCTTGCAGAGGATTCGGGGAGAAGTGCCAATTCTATTGTAAAGTATGTAAGCACGTTCACCATAATTCCCATGATTTTTACAGGGTCTACAAATTTTGCAATACGCGTGGCCGGCAACACAATAGCGGCCAACGATTATTTCTATATCAGCTTTAATTATGTGAAGGCATAAAGGAGAATTCCATGGAAACTAAATTTGTATGCACGGTTTCTTTCGATGACAACAATAACGCGAGTGTGTTGATCCAGAAGATCATCACGGTCGAGGATGAGGTAATCCGCAAGAATTGGCGCAGGGGGTTTATGAAGGGGGAATCTTTGGGCGAGTCTCTCCCGACCACCTGGGGCGATCTGCCCTGGAGCGATTTCCCCGCCGAAAAGCAGTACATCCTTGCAAAGTGGGCTGAGTAACAACGGCCAGAAGGCCATCGGAGGCATCATGGTAGCATCGCATCCAACAGCCGCGCATGAACAGCGATTCGAAAACATCGAGGGAACGCTGGAAAACCACGACGGACGGCTCCGCACCATCGAGCAATCGGGGGCCGTGCGCGAGGAGAAAATTGCCGCGCTATGGATTGCCGTCGGCAAGATCGAGCGAAGCGTTGAGATGATCCAATCCGCCGTGCAGGACTTGAAGCAGAAGCCTGCGAAACGGTGGGAACAGCTGATCGGCTACATCATCGGCGCACTCGTCGCGGGGGCCGTGGGCTATTTGTTGCGAGGCACCGCGTGAACTCGCAGACCATCGCTCGCAAACTCGGGGAAAGCGGCTGTTACTTCCTTGCCCTCCTCCACCTGGCGAACCGCGATAACGACGCCATCGGCCTCTATAAGCAAGCGGTGACGGCGGGTGTTATGGACGAGGACTGCTACATCAAAGACCCGGCGCGGCTCCTGTCGCTCATATCGGGCGGTAATTGGTCAGTACGCCACGCGCCGGCGACATACGCGACGCTCGGCCACGAGTGGGAAATACTGCGCTACGAACGCAAGACCACCGTCAAGACCTATGCGCATTTCGTAGTAGGCGATGGACGCGGGCAATGCGTCTATGACCCGCTGGATAACGCGCTGACGGTATCGCAGGGGCAACTCGTGAGCAAGCGCATCATAAAGAGGGAAGCATGAGCGCAACCATATTTCAAGAGCAGGACGGCTCCGGCTCGATGCGCCGCACGCTCGGAATCCTCTATGCCGTAGTGTGCTTCGAGCAGTTACAACTCGCCGTGATATTTGACAGCAAGTGGGCGTTTTTCGGCGCGTGCCTGTGCGCGGGCATGGTGCTTGTGCTGATCGGCATGACAACGGTGGAGGGCATCATCGGCCTCGTCAAAGCCGTTAAGGAGAAGTGATGTGGAAAAAATCTATCGTGCTGTTGCTGTTGGCCTGCTTGTCCTGTTGCTCGCTGTCTCCGGCTTTTTCGCAGTCCGCTACGCCCGCGACGTGGGACAGCTTCGATCAGACCTTGACGCAGTTAAAGAGCGAAATCGACAACTTGAGTACGCAGCTACAGAAAGCGCAGGAATCCTTGATGGTATCCATCTTCGACTTGAACACGCTCAAAGTGAAATTGCAGGAGCGACAGACACAATACAGCGCATTAGAATCCTTGTATCTACAATCGAAGCAATCAGCCTTGAACTCCGAAAACAGCCTGCGGTCAGTCCGTAAGGGGCTTGTGGTATCCATCGTGGTAAACGTCGCGCTTGTAGCGGCAACAGCGTTCCTCATTCTGCATTGATCCACGCGCCGCGGCACGATGCAAAAGCGCGGTACAAAGTTACGGTAAATGTGTGCCGTTACCGCAAAAGTGGAACAACTTTTGCGTGCATGGTGTACGCAGGCCGGTACAAAAATAAAGGGGAATCATGCCTAAACACGGCGTTATAATCTCCGATTTGCATTGCGGCCACCGATTCGGCCTTTGCCCGCCGAAACACTGGGAGCGGGAAAGCGATGACCCCGTACAAGAAAAGATACGCCGCTGGCAAATGACGACATGGCGATGGTTCAAAAAGCGGGCGCACGCGATAGGCCACCTTGACCGGCTTGTGCTGAACGGCGACGGATGCGAGGGCGACGGCATAAGAAGCGGGGCCACCGAGCTATGGTCGTCCGATAGGCACGAACAGGCGAAAATGGCAATCGAGTGCATGAAGCAATTTAACTTTGATGAGGCGACGGTGATCGAGGGAACCAACTCGCACACCGGCACCGCCGAGCAATTCGAGGCACCAATAGCCGAGGCGTTTGGCACAAGGCTTCAAGCCCACGCATGGCTTGAGTACGCCGGATGCGTCATCGACTTCAAGCACCATATTGGATCTTCCTCAACCCCCGGTGCGGTTCCCCCCGCCCTCCCGCGTGAAGCCGTGTGGAATCTCATGTGGGCAGAGCGCGAGTTACAACCCCGCGCAACCGTGTTTATCCGTTCGCACCTCCACTCCTATCACGCTGTCATTGAGGACGACTTTACCGCAATTGTGACCCCGGCGCTCCAAGGCTGGACGCGGTACGGCGGCACGCGCATGAGCAAGACCATAAGCTACGGCTTTATTGAGTGGTGGATATCTGACAAGGGGGAATTCACATGGCAGTATCACCGGCTTATCCCCACGTTTGCGGCGGCCAAAGCCGAAGCCATATAGACATGGGAGGCACCATGGAAGAACTTGCCACGCTGTTTTCCAAGCGCATGACCGCGCCACCCAAGGGCAATTCCGGCAACCGCGTGACCCTTACCGCCGATCAGGAGTGGTACTTGTGGAGCCTCTATGACCATTGCACACAGCGCGAGCTATCCTCCGACCTGCATATCGGCAAGGACAAGGTGAAGGAACACCATGACCGGCTGGCCGCGCAGGGCGGACCAAAGGGCGCAAAACCCGCATGGGTGAAGTAGCATGGACATAACCGGCGAAAAGCTGCGCTTCGACCTCCTGCCGTGGGACGCGTTGGAGGAAGTCGTCCGGCTACTCATGGCGCAGGCGAAAGCCCATGGCGACACCCCGGGCGCGAAGGGTTGGGAAAAGATACCGCCTGACATCGCCCTGCCCGCCTATCAGGGAGCCATAGCGCGGCATACTTCCAGGATGATGCAAGGAAAGGCCGTGGATGAGTCAGGCTTTGCGGTGGAAACCTGTATCGCCGCCGATGCGCTCATTGCGCTGAGCTTGCGGCTGTCAGGAAAGTAGCGCGTACTCCTGACACCCGGCAGGGTATAAACGAAAACTATACCTTGCAGGGGAAAATAACCGTTTTCCCGCCGCCGTAAGCGTTTCAGTCGGTGACAATGCGTAACCGAGTGACTTTGCAATTATTTTTATTTTGCCACTTGACAACGCGGGATATAGTAGTATGATAGGGTATGGCTTGATTCTTGGAAGGCTGCACCCTTGCATGAAACTGAGAGCCGATACTAGACCGCCCGAGGGGAGTGCAGACCCCAAAGGCGGTTTTTTATTTGGAGAAGCCATGACGTATATAGAGTTTTTGGAACACAAGGCTCAATATGGGGCGGATGAAGGGTTTGCCCCAACGTTTTTTCCACATAAGGCTTTTGACTTTCAGCGATGGATTGTTGATTGGTCGGTACGTCGCGGAAGGTGCGGAAACTTCTACGACTGCGGTCTAGGTAAAACACTAGCCGAGCTTGCATGGGGTCAAAACGTCATCGAGCATACCAATAAGCCAGTCCTATGTATTGCCCCGCTTGCGGTATCGGCGCAGACCGTTCGAGAGGGCGAGAAGTTCGGGATAGACTGCGTACAGTCCCGCGATGGTGTTTTTACTGGAACTAGAGTTATTACCACCAATTACGAGAGATTGCACTATTTCAATCCCGGAGACTTTGGCGGCGTGATATGTGACGAATCAAGCGCAATAAAAGCCTACAACGGGAAGCACCGTGCAGAGGTTACGGAGTTTCTTAGGACGGTAAAATATAGATCACTCTGGACGGCAACCGCCGCCCCGAATGACTACATCGAGCTAGGAACGTCAAGCGAAGCCCTAGGAGAGCTAGGCCAGATGGATATGCTCACGCGCTTTTTCAAGAATGATCAAAATAACTGTTCAATGAAACGTGAACGCGCAAATGGTGGAAAGGCTCAGAATTGGAGATTCAAAGGACACGCCGAGCAAGCGTTCTGGAGGTGGGTTGCTTCATGGGCGCGTGCGGCGCGGCGGCCTTCGGACCTGGGATATGAAGATGGTCAGTTTATCCTTCCACAACTTATCGAAAACGAGCATATAGTAAAATCGACCGAGCCTAATCCTGAAATGCTTTTCAACCTCCCGGCTGCAAACTTCCGAGAGGAACGGATAGAAAGAAGAAAGACCGTAGAAGATCGGTGCGAAAAGGCCGCTTCGTTAGTCAAGAATACAAATGAACCCGCCGTGGTATGGTGTCATCTAAACGATGAAGGAGATTTACTTGAAAAGATGCTTCCCGACTTCGTGCAAGTATCTGGATCGGACAGCGACGACATGAAGGAAGAAACGTATCTAGGGTTTTTAAATGGTTCGATTCGTGGATTGGTAATAAAGCCGCGCATAGGATGCTTTGGCTTGAACTGGCAACATTGTGCCCATACAGTAACATTCGCTAGCCATAGTTATGAACAGTATTACCAGGCCATTCGTAGATTCTGGAGATTCGGACAAAAGAAGCCCGTTACTGTTGATATAGTAATCTCGGAAGGAGAGGGCAGGATACGGGAAAACATGAAGCGAAAAGAACAGGCCGCTAATGTAATGTTTACTAATCTGGTAGCTGAAATGAATAACGCTATCAAGATCAATCGAGGAATAGAGTTTACCAAAGAAGAGGAGATACCATCATGGCTATAATTGATCAAAACATTTCCGATAGATACGCGCTTTATAATGGAGATTGCCTAGAAGTAATCCCCAAGATGCGCGACAATTCCATTCACCTATCCGTATACTCTCCGCCATTCGTAGGGTTGTATCACTATTCCAGCAGCGAAAGGGACTTTTCAAATTGCCGTGACTATCAAGAGTTTTTTGAAATGTACGAGTTCCTCATAAAAGAATTGTACCGGGTAACGCTTCCCGGAAGGATGACGTGTGTGCATTGCATGGATGTACCGTCAAGCAATAACGGGAAAAATGATTACCTCCTCGACTTCCCTGGCGACATTATCCGACTCCATGACAAACTCGGATTCAAGTACGTCGCCCGCTATCACGTATGGAAAGAGCCATTGACGGTACGCAATAGGACAATGACGAAAAGCCTCGCTCATCAAACCATAGTCAATGATTCGTCAAGATGTACGGTAGCAAGTGCCGATTATCTGCTTGTTTTTAGAAAAAAGGGCGAGAATACAATTCCTATCACTCACCCCGAAGGATTGACAAGATACGCCGGGGAAAGGGAAATGCCCGAAGATGTAAAGGCATACCAGGGATGGACAGGAAAGCAGATTGAAAACAGGTTTTCACATTGGATATGGAGGCAGTACGCTTCCGCATTTTGGGACGATGTACGCCTTGATCGTGTCCTACCATTCAAGCCAGCCCGTGATGCAGAAGATGAAAAGCACGTTCACCCGTTGCAGCTCGATGTAATCGAAAGAGCCGTTACACTTTGGAGCAATCCCGACGAAAAGGTACTTACTCCATTCATGGGAGTAGGATCTGAAGTTTATGGTGCGGTGATAAATGGTAGGAAGGGAATCGGAATAGAATTAAAGCCTTCCTATTATCACCAGGCCGTCAAGAATCTGGCCGAGGCCGGAGTAAGCGAATCACAGATTGAACTATGGGCGGAATTACAAAATAACACCGTCGAATCAGAAATACTTGACGATTCTGAAGATGGAGACAATAAAGAATGACTGTTTACATTGCCGGCCCGGTGTCCGGTATGCCGCGTAACAATCTTCCCGCGTTTCGTGGTGTGGCAGACTTGCTAGCGCAGCACGGCATTGATTTTGTTATCCCGCACGATATCTATACTTCGAGTGCGTCGCCGTGTCCCGCTATAATATGGGTAGAGGCAATGCTAAAATGTATTCCTGAACTTGAAAGGTGCGATGCTGTATTATTCCTTGCTGGATGGGAAATGTCGGCGGGATGTCGGCGCGAAATGCAAATTGCGATAGCTAACAAAATAAAGATATTTACACTTGACGGCATTGAAAAGCTGATAAATAATAATGGCAGGAGGCTTGCATGATCTTCCTTCTCAACGCGCTTGCCCTGCCTGCGTGGATCGGGGGGAATGTATGACCGCCCGCATCCGCGTTGTTGTGCCGGAGAGCGCAGTCGTCAGGGCCGTGCTGGACTATCTCGCTGTCCGGCAGATCGTCGCATGGCGGAATAACACTACCGGCGTATACGACCCTACCGCAAAACGCTTCCGCACGAACGCAGGGCGCAACGGCATTGCCGACATTCTCGGCGTGCTACCCGGCGGACGCTTCCTTGCCATTGAGTGCAAGGCCGAACGCGGCAAACTATCTCCCGCACAAGTGGAATTTCAGCGCGACATCGTACAGCAGGGCGGACTGCATATCGTCGCGTATCGAGTGGATGACGTGATCGAAGTTTTGGAAATGGAGGGTATTTGAATGGCAACATCGACAGACGGCGGCAAGAAGAAAAAGCACGTGTCGAAGTATAGCGATGCAATTCGCACGCGCAACAAAAAGCGAAACGCTGAAAAGATGAAAAATCATCTTGAAAAGGCGGCGGCGCGCAAGATGCGAAACCACCCCGAGAAAGTTTCATGAAGTACAAAAATCTATGTTCGCCTTTGCAGACTATCCGCGCCCATTGCCTGTCCTGTTCCGACACGGCGCACGAGGTTGAGCTTTGCCCTTGCGAGAAGCAATGCAAGCTATGGCCGTATCGCTTTGGGACAGATCCCCGCAGGGAGAAACGCGTTCTCTCCGACGAACAGAGGGCGAAACTACGCGAACAGCTGACGCGTGGAAAAACAACGGCAATTAACGGCGAGAAAATCCAGCAATCGGCTATGGCGAGGCAATAAGGAGTATCTATGGGCAATCATTCGATGAAGAACAAGAAGCCGGGATGCGTGTTGTCAATCGACCCGGTGTTTTTGGCGAACGAGTACATCAAGCGCACTGTCGCGGGGAAAAAGTACCGCGTGCTGATGAAGCGGTACGAAGGCAATTGTGAGCCGAACAGCGTCAACCGACATGGGCGACTCGCTGCACGTTCCCGATTCAGATCCATGTACGGGCGACACACTACCGCGCTTGTCAAGAAGCACCTGAGAAGCAATATCCCCATGGATACAGCTTTCAAGCTCGCCATGGATGAGCTATTCGCGGGGCGCGTCATCGACCACAAGCAGGCCATGAAGTTATACAAGGCGCTGAAAGAAAAGCGGCCTGCGTAGCTTTTAGGACGCATGGCAGCGGCTTACCGCGTGTCACGCCGGATCATGACCGGAGCGCCCCATTTGCGGGGGAAGGCTGGCAGGTAGGTGCCTGCGAACTCCCGCGATTTTATCGGAGGTGGATATGGTTAACGCATTTTGGCTTTATCCCATCGCGGTGCTTGCCGCAATCGTCGGCTACGCATTCCACGCGCTGATGTGCTGCGCGAAAGACCCCGACCCCATGCACGACGAGAGCCACGCAAAAACACGGTATGAGTGCGCCGAGTGCAAGCCGACGGACGGCGTGTACAACTGCGCGGAATGCAGGAAGCAGGGAGGCAATACATGAGTGAAGAGTTTACCGAATTTTCAAAGATTGCGCGGCTTTCGCGCACAATGACAATCACCGAGAAAATAGACGGCACAAACGCGCAGATTTACATCGAGGAACTAGAGGGTTTTGCTGAAACCGACCCTTTTTGCATCGCCCAATCTGACGGACTTGCAATGTTCGCTGGTTCCCGCACGAGGTGGATCACTCCAGATGCTGACAATTTTGGCTTTGCTCGATGGGCGAAGGAACACGCCGAGGAGCTTTTTATACTTGGCCCCGGACGCCATTTTGGAGAGTGGTGGGGTGCAGGAATTCAGCGCAAATATGGGCAGACTGAAAAGCATTGGAGCCTTTTTAATACTTTCAAATGGCTGGAAAACTTCGATAACGAAAAGCCCGTTTGTCCGGCGTGTTGCCGCGTTGTGCCGCTTCTTTATCGTGGAGATTTTGATACTGCCATGATCCGCGAAATAATGATGAAACTATTGGATCATGGCTCTTTTGCTGCGCCGTTCATGGACCCCGAGGGCGTGGTTATCTACCACGAGGCGGCGGGGACAATGTTCAAAAAAACATTCAAGGGCGACGAAGGGAAATGGCATGGAGGCAATACATGAGCTTTCTTGAAACTGCATCAAAGCGCCTTTATGAGCCGGAAGTCATCCCCGATCTGCCGCCAGCCCAGGATACTCTCGCGCAGAAGTTCGTGGCTTGGAAAGCGGACAACCCCGATGCTATCGACGCGGTGAGCAACAGGGCATGGGAGCTTGTCAACGCGGGCGAAAAGTACCTGTCCATGCGGGATATCGTGGGCGACCTACGCAAGCGCGGCATAAACATAAACAACAGCTTCACCGCGTTCCTGGCCGACGATCTTATCGCAGACCAGCCGCTATTCATCCTGTACTTCCACCGCCGAGCGCGGGCCAAGGGCAAGATGAAGCGAGTCTATGCGTGACGCTATGAGCGCGGGAACAGTTCGGGATGATGCTCCCGCGTGTACAAGATCGTACACCGCCGAATGTATGCCGCCGGTTCAAGACCCTCTGCCCGCGCCGCTTCTTCAATCAGCCTGTCCGTTTCTTTATCAAAACGAACGCTTCTCGGTTTCATTGCTTCCATATCATAGATTCTAACGGATAAAAAAAAGAGTGTCAAATGCTATAAAAGATTCTTTTGTCTATTGACGTGCATCCAAAGGTGCTTTATTATGGGTTATGAGGGGAGGAAAGAATCGTATGAATAAGTTTTTGACAAGGAAAGAAGTTGCCTTCCGCCTTCGCGTTACACCCGAAACGGTGTCCGATTGGGTAAAGGCAGGAAAGCTCGAAGCCAAGCGCATTGGGAAAAAGCTGTTAATTCCCGAAAGCGCAGTCAAGGAGGCTGTGAAATGACCGTAAAAACCGAAGCGGCGTTTGAGGCCGCGACACTCGTTCAGCTGTTCGCCGAGGGCGGGCTGAAAATTCTTCGCAACGCATTGACGTGCGACCTTCCGCCCGACACCGCGCTTGTCTGTGTGGCAAGCGTCGCAATCGAAAAAAGCACAAGAAAAATGCTTCCGCCAGAACGCATCCAGCAGATCGCCGACCCACTCATGGACAGGCCGGAGGTCAGGGTCAGGCTCAGGAAGGCGGGGTACAGCGTGACGATCCGCACGGAAGCGGAATTTTCTTACATGGGAGGCGCGGCATGAAGATAACAAAGAAGCACATCGCGGAAGTCATCAAGAACGGCAACTGGATCATCAGGGCCGACGACAATGGCAAAAGCGTCAGTAGCGACGCGCACGGCTTTCGGTGGCAACCGTTGGGCGTGTGGACTGTCGCGCCCGACTGGAACGAAAAAGCGGAGTGCGGCGGCGGGTTGCACGGACAAGACAAAGACCACGGCGGCACGATCATGGGAACGCGGCTTGTGTTCTGCGAAACACGCGGCCCGCACATTGCCATAGACGGTGAAAAGGTCAAGGTGCGGGAAGCGCGGATACTGATGATAAACGCACTGCCCGACGGCCTGACGGTTGGCGGCTGGCTCGACCTTGCGGGATGCACCGGCATCACGGCACTGCCCGACGGCCTGACGGTTGGCGGCTCGCTCGACCTGCGCGGCACCGGCATCACGGCACTGCCCGAAAACATCCATAGCATGGTCAAGGGCAACATATACGGAGGCGCGGCATGAAGCTGTACGATTGGGACGTGGATGTGATCGTCCGCGAGCGCGGCAAAACTTCCCATACCGAAAAAATAAGGGTGCAGTCTGGCTGCGCGGTGGGCGCAAAAATGGCCGCAGAAAACAAGCGCGGGGAATGGCCGTTTGAGGGACAAGTCATCGCATTCACGGCCCGGCGCGGTGCGTTCGTCAAAGAGGTTGCCATATGACTGGCTGGATATCGACGATGCCCACGCTCCCCGACAGGGACATGGAGCCGCCGGAGTGCAACATGGTGGAGCGCGATGACATGGATTTCGGATCGCCCGACGACGATACCGAAGATTTAGAAACTGACCGCCTATGGGCAAAGGAACACGCATGAGCGAAGCACTGTACGATATCGCGGAACGTTACCGCGAAGTCATGGAGATTGAGGGCGACGATCCCGACATGATGGCCGCACGACAGGCGGCGCTCGATGAAATAGGGGAAGCGTTTGACGTGAAAGCGGAGAACATCATCCGCTACGTTCGCAACCTTGAGTCAAGCGCCGAAGCGATCCGCGCCGAGGAAAAACACCTGGCCGACCGCCGCCGCGCCGTGGAGAACAAGGGAGAATGGTTGCGCCGCTATCTTTCCGACTCCATGAAGCGCATGAGCATGACCAGCGTCAAGGCGGGGATCTTTGAAGCAAAGTTCAAACTCAATCCACCCGCCGTCAAGATAGTCGATCAGAACGTCATCCCTCAGATATTTTTCATCCCGCAAGAGCCAAAACTTTCCCTTTCAGCGATCAAGGACGCGATCAAGGCGGGGCAGGTTGTCCCAGGCGCAGAGTTACAGCAGGGCGAATCCCTGCTTATAAGGTAGGGCGATATGACATCATCGAATGATCTGGACAAGATTGCTCCGGCTCTTGCCGCTTTTCAAAGCGAAGTGAGCAACCCCAAAAAAACCGCCGATAATCCCTTCTTCAAATCGAAGTATGCCGACCTTGACGAGATTATCAACACGGTACGGCCTACCCTTTCAGCGCACGGGCTATTTGTTATCCAGTCACCGGAAGGCGAAGGGAGCGCGGCAAAGGTGACTACTCGCATCATGCACACATCAGGCCAATGGCTCGAGGGGACAATTTCCCTCACGGCTGTCAAGGCCGACCCGCAAGGCATGGGAAGCGCAATAACCTATGCCCGCCGTTATTCTCTTGCCGCCTTTCTTGGCCTCGCCCAGGATGATGACGATGGAAACAGCGCAAGCGGAAAAACAACGGCTAGGGAACCGACCAAGCCATCGACCAAGCCCGCCTTATCCCCGCAAGCCCCAATCGGTAAGACACTGGAGGACGGCATGAAACAGAGGTGCGGCGATATCGTAAAGGCGCTCGGCCTGGACAAGGCAACATCGGCGGCGATCCTCATGGCGCACTGCGGGAAGCAACAGGCCGTGGACGGAAAGAACCACTGGATCGGCGTGGACTGGGCGGGAGTGCTTGCTGAGCTTACCAATCGCCAGCGCATGACACAGCCCGCCATGGATGCTGACACCGAGGCGCAGATTTCGCGGGCGTTTGACGGAGTTCCCGCATGATCGAGTTTCGCGGAGCCATTCGGTCTACAACGCCGTTCACTGTTGACGCGCCTTTCGAGGTGCGCGGACTGCTTGCGGCGTTTGCCGAGCGATACGATACGGCAACGATCCGCGTCATGCCCGTCCGCAAGGCAAGGACAACCGGCGAGCGTAGCCAATCGCACCACTTCAACGGCCACATCCAGACTATCGCCATGGAAACCGGCAACGACTTTCAGGCAATCAAGGAAGTGGCAAAGATGCGAGCCGTGTCCATGGGCTACCCATTTAAAAGCTATCGCGGAATCACCATCCCGCAGTCAGAGGCCGATGCGTCAACGGTCGAATGCGCGTTGCTCATTGACGCAGTACACCTGCTCGCCGCCGAGGAAGGCATTTCCCTGGTCGAATATGACTGACCGCGACCTGTCCACCATGGACGACACGCGGGAGATCGTGTACGCCCGCGCAGGATATCGGTGCGAAATATGCGGAGCGCCGCTGACCCTTGTCGCGCATCCACAGCTCGCGCACCGCATCCCGAAGAACACGCGCAACCTCGCCCGATACGGCAAGCGCGTTATAAACCACCCGATGAACCTTGCCGCCACCTGCTCACTGAAATGCAACGGCAAGGCTGATATCCGCAATCATCCGGTACTTATCGCCGCGCTTGTCGCACAGATCCGCACGGCGCTACAGGAGGAATCATGACCAGTCGCATGGAATGGCGGGCCGCAGTCGCCCGGAAGTGGTACTACGATCACCGCGACACGCTCGCGGTTGGCATTGCAATCGCCATTGGTGCGCCGGTGGTGCTGATCCTGGCGAAGGTGCTGTACGTCGCGCTGTGGGTTGTCTACATGGGGAGGGGCAAATGAAAGTCTACATCCTGACCGAAGCCGAGGTTGAGCAGATTAAAGAGGCACTTCCAATGGCAACAATTGGAGATAAGCCATGCCCGTGTACTACGTGTACACATAACCGCGCACTTCTTGCCCTCCTCGTTCCGACCGAAGTGCCGCAGAGCGATGAGGAGCTGGTGGAAACTTTGCGCCATGGCGGTTATGGGTTCATGTCTAACGATCCTGACGATTACGGGCCAAATGGTGATGACTACTTTTTTACACTTTCCATTTCCCAAGCCGCCGCCCTGATCCACGAGGCGCGTCGAGTGCCGGAGAGCGATGAGGAGTTGGGGAACGTTTTGGAAGGCATTTTTAATGTAGAACCAGACCTAAAGCCCAAGGCACGTCAAGAGGCCGCCGCTCTGATCCACGAGGCGCGGAAGATACCGATGGCGATGCTAAATGAGCTTTTGGGATATCAATGGCCTATGGGGGAACCCGTAGAATATTTACAGAACATTTTCACCGTCGCCGCCAAGTACGGGCGCGAGATAGGAGGATGAGCATGCGGGACTATAAGGTTGGTGAAATTGTATCCGGGCATTTTTGTATAAATTGTCTGCAATATGTAAATAAAGCAGAAGCAAGTCCTGAAAATCCTTACAAAACCGATTGGTGTATTTGTTGTGGGCATAGAGCCAATGGGCTGACCTCAACGGCTTTGGTTGGCGAGTGGTTTATTTTAGGTAAAACAAAAGCCAAGGAGGACTGAGATGGAAAGCACAAGGGAATTCGCAATTATGGCATGGTCTATGGAAGTTGGCGAGCTTATTAAAGCCATTGCCTCCCGCGATGTCTCCATCCGCGCCGACGAAGCGCAGAAGTCAGCCAATAGAATGTGTGCAATATGTTTGGCTAAGCCAAGTGATGGTCAGTGTGTAGTTATTGATAGTTGTACGGCATATCTCGCCATCACGCAGGGCGCAGGGAAAGGAGAGCAAGAATGAAAGAATTTAACGAGGACATGTTTATTGTGATCAACAAAAAGCGATTTCAAGAAATTGCATTTATTGATGGGTACTTAAATTTTCATGATGATCCGGTTGTACAAAAGTTCTACACGGCTCTTTGTGATCTTGCAAAATCTTATCTGTTACTAACCGGATTCAGAATGGATCAAAAGTATATTGTCTGCAATCAAGATGAACCCTACGCCGAACAGGTGAAGGCTATTATTCTAGGCCAACCCGATCCTCGTGACGCGCTGATCGAGCAGGCGCGAGAGGCACTAAGTGCCATTTCAAAGTATGGGTTTTTTATCTCAAAAGGCATGGGTGAAAAGGCCACAAAAGAAGAGGGCGAGCTAACTAAAAAGATTCACAAAGCCCTCGCCGCATTGGAGGCCATGAGATGAGTGAATTTACAATACTTAGCGCAGAAATAGTGGGCGGTGTTGAAGGACCATCATTTAATTTTTTTAGCTATGAAAATAGCCAAAAGGACAGCGGAGTTGGAAGCCGAATTCATGGCCCAAAAGCATGGGGTGGCGGCAGGACTCTTTATAGTTGTGATATAGGAAAAAATCAGGCCGAGCAAATACTCGAAGAAATATATCGCGTATACCCAGACGCTATACCCAAAAGAGATACAAGGCCAATCAATCCCGAACTCCTCGCCCTCCGCGAACAGGTTGAGAAACAGCGGTGGATCAGCGTCAAGGAACGGTTGCCGGAAGATGGCGTTCAGGTATTGGTTTGCGATTCAGAGACAAGCCCTTGCATTGGGTGGTACAGAAAAGAACAAGACCAATTCTTCGGTTGGGACAATGATCTGTTCCCCACCCACTGGATGCCGTTGCCTGAACCGCTTCAGATCGGGCAAGGAGAAGCAGGATGAAGTATCGAATGGCCGATAATGAGGTATGCAAAAATACAAAATGCCTCTATTACGATATAAATTTCGAGCAACACTGTGCTGGGGATATTGACGATGGAACTGCGGCTGAACAATGCCAGAAATGGAATAATCAAAAGCCACCCATGACGCAGATTGAAGAAGATAAAAAATTACTTCGTATTTACTGCAACGCCCCTCATATATTTGGGAAAGATAAGCAAAGCATAAACAACCTAGCTGATGCGTGTTTTAATGTTCTCCGCGCCCTCGCCACGGCAGATCAGGAACGGGATGCCGCGCTACAAGAGGCAGGGGATGAAAGCGAACACGCTGCCGAACACATGGAAGCCATGCAAGATGCAAGGAAAGAGCTTGCAGAATACAAGCGTAAAGCCATGCACGACGCTTGCCCTGAATGCACTGGAATGAAAGCCGCCGAGGCCCGCATCAAGAAACTGGAAGAGGTGATCCTCGCGCTCAAGATTGCGGGGAATGGCCTTGATAGTTTTCCCTATACCGCAGCCCATGCTCGATGGTGCAAGGCGTGCGCCGACGCACGCGAAGTGACAGAAAAAAGCGTCTACAACCCTGTAGACGACCGCGATGCGGGTACTGCAAATGGCTGACAAGTGCTATCACCCTACCGACACGCGGAGCGCGTTGCCGATCTGGATGCGCCTGTCGCTGTACGCGGGTACGCCGGACGGCCATACCGCGTTTACCGCCGCCGATGGATGCCACTATTCCAGCCCCGCACACAAGCCGGGCGAAGTATCCGCGTCCGCATGGGCGAGAGCGCACGGCGTCGAAGGTGCGATGGTGCGCGAATGTGCCCATAGCGCCGCGCTAAAGCACACGGCCTACTGTTATCCCCCCGAACTGCTCGCCGACGCAGTTTCCCGGCACGGCCCCGCCTCAGCGTTGATATCCCGCGCCAAGGCTCGCAAGGAATACGGCGTATACTTGCCCACCCCCGCATGGCGAAGCGGCCATGTGTTGTATTACGACCCCGCAGAATGTGCCGCGCTCCTGGACAAGCTCCACGCGGGACGCAAGGCGAACGAGGCGGCGAAGGCCAAAGCACGCGCCGAACGCTCCCGGAAGTGGAAGGCGGCGCACTACAAGGGGCAGCACCGCATCAGGGATCTTCCTGTCGGCATCAGTCGGCACGGTAACAAGTTCAAGGCATCGATTTACGGCGCGGCGGGCAAGCGGCAAATCTACTGCGGACTGCACGCGACGATGCAGGCGGCCATACTCGCACAGGACAAGGTGCGCGGGTTGCTCGGAATCAAAAAGGAGAAGGCGGCATGAGGGACATTAACAGCGTGGTATTGGTAGGACGGCTTACGCGGGATTCGGTGCTGAAATACACGGCGGGCGGCATGGCTATTGCGGCGTTTTCTATCGCAGTAAATCGCTCGGTAAAATCCGGCAACGAGTGGAAGGACGAGGCCAGCTTTTTCGACGTGGCATTTTTCGGCAAGGGTGCGGAGGCCGTGAATCGCTACCTCACGAAAGGCCAGCAAGTCGGCGTGGAAGGCGAACTGCGCCAGGATCGGTGGGAACAGGACGGGCAGGCGCGAAGCAAGGTTATCGTCAATGCCAGCAACGTGCGGCTGCTTGGTGGCAAGGCGGAACACGCCCCGCAAGTCGCGCAAACTGGCGAAACGTTCGACCAAGATATCCCATTTTAATATCAAAATGAACATAACTACTTGTAGTATTGTTAAAATTTCGCTATACTCTTACCTGTCGAAAGGGCTGGTTACCCCTCGGCTCCCCACTGGTAAGAGTGGGCGAATGTGTTTTTTTGAGCGTTCATTGTGGCGCGGGCTTACCCCTGCAAAAAAAGGATTAACCGTCCTTGCCACAAGGGGCGCTCTTTTTTTGCTTTTGTCGGGACGACAATGGCGGGAGATTGGTATGGTTAATAAAAAATGCAGGCGATGTGGAATGTTGTTGCCTATTAGTGAGTTTTACACTCATAAAAAAATGGCAGATAGGCATTTGAATTTTTGTAAAAACTGCGTTAAAAACAGAATTCAGCTATACAGACAAGAAAATATAGAAAAAATAAGAGAATACGACAGACAGCGCGGAAGGACAGCCGAACATATTCAAAAAAACATTGCTTATGCTGAAAAATTAAAGACAGAATATCCACAAAAATACAAAGAAATGGAAAAGAAGCGAAGCGATAACTACATACAGCAACATCCAGACAGACGCCAGGCCCATATGATGGTTTATGCAAAAATACGCAATAAGAATATTGTTAAAAAGCCATGTGAAGTTTGCGGAACTACAAGAAAAATAGAAGCCCATCACGACGATTATGCAAAACCCCTTGAAATAAGATGGCTTTGTAAAAAGCACCATATGGAACTTCATCGAGCATTAAACGATCAAAGAAGAGTATTAAAGCGCGAGATGCAGGAGGCCAACTAATGGCAACACAGCGGTATATTTCCACGAGTTTTTGGGATGATGAGTGGATTCAAACGCTCGATCCATCGGAAAAACTGCTTTACCTCTACTTGATGACGAATCCACTCACCAATATTGCTGGAGTCTACAAAATTACCGTGCGCCGGATGTGCTTTGATACTGGATTCAACGCCGATACGGTAGGGCATATTTTAGGCAAGTTCGAGAAGGTAGGGAAAGCATATCTGCACGATGAATACATCGTATTACCTTCATGGCCCCAGCACCAAAAAGCAGATACAAGATCAAAGATAAAAGAGGGTATAGATGCCATCATAAAGACTCTACCAGATGATATGGTTACCTATATGGTATCGATAGGATATAGATACCATATCAAAGGATATACATACCCTCCGAACTATTCTGATATTGATTCTGATTCTGAATCTAAGTCTGAAACTGATTCTAAAGATACGCCGCAAGCGGCCACAATCGAACCGTTTGCCGTCGCAGTCCCTGAAAAAGACCCGCTGTACGACAGCATCAAGGCCGCGTTTGAAAAAGTGCACGGCGATTTCTCCAACTACGCGAAGGAGGGGCAAGCGATAAAGCGCATCATCAAACTGACGAAGGGCGACAAGGTAGCGATCGAGGCGATGATAAAAACGTTCTTCACTCTGCGCCGGAAGAATGACATCTACTGGTCAAGGATGCCGTTTACACCTTCCCGACTCTCCTCCAGCGGCGTATGGGACGGCGTGCTAGAGGAGGCGCGGCGCACGCTTGCGGCGAAGGATACCGCGTGGATCGAGCAGATGGAGCGCGAGGCGGTGACGGCATGACGGCCAAAGAGTTCGTCGCATGGGCGCAGGGCTACTACGGCCCCTACCCCGAAGGCCAGAAGCGCGACATAGGGGACTACCTGTGCAACCTGTCGCCAGCCTACCGCGACGCGCTCAAGGCGACGCTGCTTAAACGCTACTCTGCGAAATGGGGCCACGCGCCAGATATTGCGATCTTCGAGGAGGTGCGACGCGAGGCGCTAGACAGCACGAAGTACGATGTTCCGCAGATCACGGACGCACGGCCAGACGCGACGCCCGATGAAGTGGCCGCGACAATGCAAGAGATACGCAGACTTTTCGACACGCGCCAGGTGCGCGAAGGAGCAAGGGGATGAGCGAGGTTGAACAAAAGAAAAAGCGGGGCGGCATTGGCAAAACAAAGCCATGTAATATCTGTATTTGCCAGTCATGCGCGGAACTGCCGGAATTCGATGTACTGGCAGAATTCAGGGAACATTTGCAGGCAATCCACGGCATTGACCTGAAAACTACGCCATTTGAACGCACTATGCTTTTGCACATGGATGCGGACAAATGGTATGAATCGCAATATCAGTGGACAGAACAAAAGGAAAACGGTATTAGGTTTCAGCAACTTGTCAGGCAGATGCGCAAAAAAGGAGACTATCTATGAGCATAAAACACGCGATTGAGGCAGGCGGGACATGGCGTGGTGGTACACCATTGGTTGACCAGCTCAAGGAAGCGGAAAGGGCTATCGCTGAACAAGCCGCATGGATTCAGCGGGCGTTGCCGTGGTTGGAGGCGTATGCCGAAACCATGCGCGACAGTACGCAAGAATGGGACAAAAACAACACCGTGCACCTCGATGCGCTCATCAAGGAGGCGACGGAATGAAGGTTTATTTTTTTACCGAAGAGCAGGGAACACAGATATGTGAGGCGTTGGAAAACGCTAAAGAATATGCAATAACAGATGAACCAAATATGTACTTCTGCGACAATAGCAATGAAATAAAAAAATATAATACTGCTCTTTCACTCCTTGTCCCTATTGTAGTGCCTGATAACACCGAGGAAATTGCAAGAGCTATTGAAGCGGCAATTAAGAAGGCGATAGAAAATGGTGGCCGTCCTAAAATAGGGGTTTCTAATCTTTGTTATCGTGAATTTGCTGGCGAGCCAGAAGGGGAAATCCCCATTATAACCATACATCCCCTAGGTTAAATAGCGTTCCGACAGGGAACACGCGTTACGCTCTTGTATTTCTAGCCGCGTGACATTATACTAATCCCAACGTGCCACACGCACGGCAAACCGTCCTACCACGGTCGAGAGAATCGACGGGTACGGGCGGCTTTTTTATGCCCGCACATCATCCTGGCGCAGGGGGATGCGTGGTCACAGCACAATCGCTTTATGATGCGTATTGCAGGGGATCGGAGTGCAGGGACGCTCTATGGCTGGCGATAAGCTCGGAGGTTGCTTGTACGCTAAGCCATCTATTGCACAAGACAGGGGCCGTAGTGCCATGCCAAGAGCGCGACGACCTTATCACAGACTCGGTACTTGTCCTTATGGCGCGGCTAGACCGCAGGGAACCAATCCAGCGCATAGGCGGCGTGATCTACTACGCGACGAGCAACCGGCTACGAAGTAGGAAGTTCCGCTATGCCAAGCTCAAGGAGGAGGTGCTATACAGCCAGGCTATCGGCGCGGAACGGCACGAGATTGAAACATTCATCAAGGGCGACTGCGACCCCGACGAGTGCGAATAGCTACTGACTAAGTTATATATATATGCCGCAAACCTGTTCAATCTGCAAACACCCCAAGCGCGACGCAATTGAGCAGGCGATACGGGCTGGCGATTCGTTACGGAACATCGCGGAACAGTTTGGAACAAAGTATCAGGCGGTGAACAGGCATAAACCGCACATGGTTTCCGAAGTAGCGACCTTGGCCCCCGCCGTCATCCAGGCCAAGCAATCGAAGGCCGCCGACATCGTTGACGAGCTGTACGACCTAAAGACTACGCTCGGCAGCGCACTAGGCACGGCGGTTGAGTCAGGCAACATCATCGCTATTGCGGCAATGAGCAGGGAACTACGCGGCGTTATGGACAGCCTGATCAAGATTGCCATAGCGCAGAAGGAAATAGAAGCGCAGAAGCACAAAGAGATCAGCGACGAGCTGGAAGCGTGGCTACAGGAGATAATTGCATGAGCAGGGAATCCTTAGTAACAAACGCAACAGGAGAAATTTATCGCATTGTTTGGAGCGATGCCTGCATACCCGTCAAGGTTAACCCCAATAAACACAAGGCATACAAAGTGAAGTATACGATGCTCCCGCCAGTGTTGGTTGATTTAACCGAAGGGGATCTTGAAGAGGCATTTAAGTATGGCACAAAGCTAAACGAGGCACAGCATGACCGAACTTGAAACATTCCGCGTTCTGTTCGCTGAAATATGCCGTCGCGTGAACGCACGGCGGGACTTTCTGGTATTCCACGCCCCCACAACAGCAATAGAAATGCTCAGGAAGCGCATCTGCCCTACGCCGCTTGAACTGTTCTGGGGCAAAACGCATTGACCCGCCTCGAAGCCCACGCAGGCTACCGCCGCATTTTGGCGCAGGCCGAGAAGGACGGTACGAAGCGCGACATGGCGCGGAAGCTGTGCAAGAGCGATCCGTTCTTCCGGCTTGTGTATGTGCTGTCCATCGTACCCCGCGAGATTGTGGACAACGATTGGGTATACGACAGGACGCGTGAGGTACAGCGCGAGCCATGGGGATACGCCGATCTATGGTTCCGCGAAGGGTTCAAGAGTACCGTCATTACGCAGAACGGCATGATCGGGGATATTCTCAACGACCCCGAAGGGACAACCTGCCTATTCTCGTTTACGAAGCCGAATGCTAAAAAGCTCATGGGGCCGGTAACGCACGAACTTGAAAGCAATGAACACCTGAAAGAGCTATTTTCCGACATACTCTACCAAGACCCGCGCAAGGAATCATCGAAATGGACGCAGGACGAGGGGATTGTATGCAAGCGCAGATATAACCCAAAAGAGCCTACTGCCATGTGTTCAGGGCTAACGGACGGCCAGCCCACAGGTATGCACTTCAAGTACCGGCGCTATGATGATGTGGAAACCATTGAAACCGTGCGGACGCCCGATGGATTGCAGAAGTGTGAAGACGCGCTCAAGATGAGCTACAACCTGGGCATTACGGGAATTGGCAAGCAGTCAATGGTGGGGACGATCTACACCTACAACGACATACACTTGCGGGCAATAAAAGACGGTACATTCAAGCCGCGCATCTATCCCGCGACGAAGGACGGCACCCTGCTGGGCGAGCCGTGGATATGGACACGCGAGCAGCTTGCGCAGAAGGTCAGAGCCATGGGGCCGTACATCTCCTCCTGCCAGCTATTCCTGAATCCGGTAGCCGAGGGCAATCAATCGCTCTTGCGCGAATGGTTGCGCTACTGGAAGGCCGACCGCATGACAGGGTTGAACTTCTACATCCTCGTTGATCCTGCCAGCGAGAAGAAAGAGGGAAGCGACTACAGCGTGTTTATCGTCGTCGGCATGGGAAGCGATAAAAACTACTATGTCACCCGCATCGTGCGCGACCGCCTGAATCTACAGGAACGCGCCAATGTGCTATTCAAGCTCCACCAGGAGTACAAGCCTGTCGCCGTGGGCTATGAGAAGTACGGTATGCAGGCCGATATCCAGTACATGATGGAGCGCATGGATAGGCAGAACTACCGCTTTTCCATCACCCCGCTTGCGGGAACCATGCCCAAGAACGACCGCATCAAGCGCCTTGTCCCGGCATTGAGTGAGGGGCGAGTCTACATCCCTGAAGCGATGCCCTACGAGCAGTACGACCGCAAAGTGGTGGATCTGTCGCAGGTATTCGTCAATGACGAGTTCCTTGCGTTCCCATACTCCGAGCATGACGATATGCTCGATGCACTTTCCCGCATCATGGACGACACACTAGGCGCGACCTTCCCGCAAGGCGATCCTATCGACGTATTCAAGATAAACGCACCCCGCGAAGAAACATACGATATTTTATGGAGTGGGCTAAGGTAGGTGACTAAGTAATATATATAGGGCCACAAGACCGCCGCGAGGTGGTCGGACCACGGTAGATCGTCGTGACGACGAACAGAGGACAGCATGGAGATCAAAGCGACCGAACCAGCCACCGCAGACCCCGCGCAGGATTCTTCGGTAATCGACCTGTACCTATCGGCAGCGCCCGCGATGAAAAGCAAGGCGCGAAAGGCCATAGGCGCACGGAACGACGACGACGCCATTGTGAAGATGAACCAGGACGGCGCGGCGGCGGGAACGGTTCGCTCGATCCTTGCCGAGCAGGACACCGTCCTCACCTCTGGCGACACCACTACCCCGATTGAGGATGTGATGTACCCGAGGCGCAAGTAATGTTGGATACCCGCGACATTTTTGAACGCTTTGGCTTCATGAAAGAGGATAGGCAAAAATGGGAGCCGTATTGGAAAGACATAAGCAAGGTGATACTTCCCCGCCGTTCATTTTGGGACGATGAGGATTCGGGCGGGAAACAACCCGAAACTAAGCTGTTTGACGCTACCGCACAGGAAAGTTTACAGATACATGCCGACGGAGTTATGGGTTACTCCGTATCACCTTCGTTCAAATTCTTCAAGCTCAAGATGGCTGATGATCAAAAAACCAGATCACCATACGCCGCAGACTGGCTTGAGGAAGTAGAAAACCCCATCTATTCAGAGTTCAATCGGTCAGATTTTTATGGTGAATATAATCAGTTCCTTGTTGATTATTCAGGATTTGGTACTGGTTGCTTATTTGTTGAAGATAACGAGGAAGAAGAAAAGACAATATTCTCATGCAGGCACTTAAAAGAGATATACATTGCCGAAAACAGATATGGCAAAGTAGACACGGTTTTTAGAAAATTCAAAGTGCCCATTCGCACCATGGTACAGCAATTTGGCAAAGATACCATTTCCACTTCATGGAAAACCATATACGAAAATAACCCATATCAGCGCGTTACTGTGCTTCATTCCGTGCTTCCGCGAGGTACGGAAGGCATGGGACGCAGGGACAAGCCTTTCGCGTCCATGTATTACAACTTTGATGAGCAGGTGCAACTTGATGAAGGCGGCTATGACGAAATGCCGTACCTTGTGGGAAGATACCGCAAATCAAGCAATGAAACCTACGGACGCGGGCCAGGAGGTGATGCCCTTACCGATGCGCTTATGGCAAATCAGATGGCAAAAACCCTGCTTATGGGCGGGGAGAAATCGGTTAATCCACCCCTGAATGTGCCAGAAGCCCAAAAAGGCAGAGAGCGTATTGTTCCCAATGGCTACAACTATTACAACCAGACATCGGGCAAGATTGAAGCTATAAATCTTGGCTCCAATATGCCCTATGGTTACCAGGAACTTGAGCGCAAGCAAACCGCAATCCGTAACAAGTTCAGCGTCAATTTTTTCCTGATGCTGGAAAACCTTGAGCGCACAGGGCAGATGACGGCGACCGAAGTCATGGAGCGCCAGAGCGAAAAAGCCGCAGTATTGGGCGCGATGATTGGACGAATGAATAGTGAGGTTCTTTCCCCCCTCATTGACCGCGTATTTTCCATCCTACAGCGCCGCATGATGATACCGCCTCCCCCGCAAGGCTTGGCGCAGGAAGGCGGGCGCGTTGACATCGAGTACATGGGGCCGCTTGCACAGGCACAGCGCAGATTCAATCAGAACCAGGGCGTGAACGCGACGCTCGGCCTTATCAGCGCAATGGTCGAGATTGAGGGCAAGGCCGCGCAGTTCAGCTCTACCAGCATTGACAACTTCAACATGGATGAACTTGCCTACGCCGGAGCCAACGCATCGGGCGCACCGCAGAAAACCATCCGCGAGAAACCGGAGATTGACGAGCTTCGCGCCGCACGAGCGCAGGCACAGAAGGCACAACAGGGTCAGGCCGTCGCGCTTGAACAGCAGAAGATGCTGGCAGGGAACGCCGACAAGCTCAATCAGCCCGTAGTACCCGGCTCAATGATGGATAACGTGACCGGAGGCAAGGCATGAGTGATATATCGCGCGATGATAGTTTTGCTGAAATTGGAGCAGTTATCAAAAGCGCCACAAGAACAGCAAAAAGGATAGGGCTTAAAGTTGTCCCCGTTTCGGGAAATTGTGACGGTACCTATCAAGTCGAGTACAAGAAAGCAGACAAGGTAGAGGCGCGGATAGGGTTCAAGCACGAGGAACGCAAGTGACCTATATCAATCAGCTTGCTGAGCCGGAGCGCGTGAAGGAGCTTGCGCGGCTTTACCAGGCCGTGTTCAGGACGCCCGAAGGCAAGATCGTGTTCACCGCGATCCTTGAGGATTTGGGCTATTTCACGCCGTATTCGGATGCCGAAGGGCGGGTATTGCGCGACTACGCGACGCACCTTGCGGGACAGGTTTTATCAGGTGATTCACTCGCACTCGTTGAGGCGATGATGAACGTACACATAGACCGTCGGGATGACGGACAGGAGATTGAGAATGGCAGAAATTCAGGCGACTGACCCGGCAACGGACAATCAGGCCGCCGTGGCCGCGCCGGAACAGACATCAGTCCTTACCGGAGCATTGAAAGACAGTGCGCCCGTGCAGGCGCAACCCGATGCGTCCCCGAAGTGGACGGCACAGCTCGAGAAAGAACTTCAAGGCGATGCGGCTTTCACCAAGTTCAAGAGCATATCTGAACTCGGGAAAAGCTACAAAGAACTGGAGGGCAAGCTCGGCAAGGCCATAGTCCCACCCGGAGAGAATGCGTCGGCAGAGGATATCAGAGCGTTCTTCCAGAAGATGGGAGCGCCTGATTCACCCGACAAGTACACCCTGGATACGAGCAAGCTCCCGAAGGAACTTGCATCAGCGGAACTCGAAAAGAACTTCCGCACCTGGGCGCACGATTCCGGGCTTACGAATACGCAGGCTTCCGCGCTTTTCGACAAGTACAACGAGGCCATGAGCGCCGCGTTCACGAGTCGGGAGCAACTGATCGCTGTGAAAGCAGACCAGACCCGCGAGGCATTACAGGCAGAATGGGGGGCGAACTACAAGGCGAACATGGCACACATGGAACGCGCCTTTACCCGGTTCGGCTCTCCCGAAGTGGCGAAACTCATCACCGCTTCCGGCCTTGGTAATGACCCCGCCGTTGTCAAGATGTTTGCGGCGATTGGCAAGGAAATCCGCGAAGGGCCAATGATCGACGCCGTAGGTGCAGACAGACCTCTTAAGAGTGCCGCCGAAGTCCTGTATCCAGAGTTAGCCAAATAAGGAGATTACCTTGGCTACCATTGGAACCGGAGTAACCTATCTGGACATCGCGTCCAGACTCGGCCCCGACAATAAAATCGCAAAGATCATCGAGATGCAGATGCAGACGAACGAAATCCTCAAGGATGCGGTCGTCGTTGAAGGCAATCTGCCCACCGGACACAAAACCGTCATCCGCACCGGCCTGCCCTCTGCGACCTGGCGCTTGCTCAACTACGGCGTCCAGCCCTCGAAGTCCACGACCGCCCAGGTGACGGACACCTGCGGTATGCTCGAAGCCTACGCCGAAGTGGACAAGGCGCTTGCCGACCTCAACGGCAACACGGCTGCCTTCCGGCTGTCCGAAGATCGGGCGTTCCTTGAGAAGATGAATCAGGAGATGGCCGCCGTGCTGTTCTACGGCAACCAGGCCACCGACCAGGAGAAGTTCACCGGCTTCAAGGCCCGCTACGGCACTGTGTCCTCCTCCACCGCAACGAGCATCGGCTACAACCTCGTTCCCGCCATCGCGCATGGCTCCGTTTCCGGTGACGACACCACCTCCATATGGTTCGTGACCTGGGGCGAGAACACCACGCACCTCATCACCCCCAAGGGACTGCCCTCCGGCTTCGTCCATCAGGACCTGGGCGAACAGACCCTTACCGACTCCGCAACCCCCGCAGGCAGGTACCAGGGCTACAGGACGCACTACAGCTGGAACCTCGGCCTCTGCGTCAGGGATTGGCGCTACAACGTGCGCGTCGGCAACATCGACATTTCCACCCTCGACGCCGCGCCCAAGACCGCTATCGATCTGTTCGGAGCCATGACGGACGCCTACTACAAGATTCCCAACATCAACATGGGCAAGACCGTCATCTACTGCAACGCCAAGGTGCTCTGCTACCTCCAGAAGCAGGCTGCCGAAGCAGGCAAGTACATGCTCACCTGGGACAAGCCCGTGGGCGGCCCCGTCCTCAACTTCATGGACCTGCCGATCCGCAGATGCGACGCCATCCTCAACACCGACGGCGAGATCACCTGATAGGTGAAAGGAGAAACAGAATGATCATCGATAAAAGCCTTGAGATTTCGTCCGGCCAGGGTTCCATCACCTCCGCCGGCGCATACTATGGCACCAACTGGATCGACCTCTCCACGGTAGGAACGCAGATTTACGAGTCTGCGCCCTATTTCGTGGTTCGCGTCGGTACTGCCTTCCTGACAGGCGATAGCCTTTCCTTCGCCCTCGTGAGCTCCACCGCCGCCGCGACCGATGCGGCAGGAACTTCGCTCGGCACTACGACCGTTGAAGTGGAATCAGGCGCGATCGTTACCGCGTCGCTCACCATCAACACCATCGTCTGGAAAGTGCGGCTCCCGGAGAAGATCGACAGGCGCTACCTCGGCCTGAAAATCACCGCCGTCGCGTCCAGCTCCTTCACGGCGGGCGACTTCGACGCGTTCTTCACCCCGCACATCCCCCTGGATGCGCTGTAAGCCATGAAACTAGGTGTCTGTAAAGATACCTGCGCTCCCGGCGTGGACTACTACGTAGCAGGCCGGGAGTACATGGTTGACGAAAACGACCGCTTCATAGCGCGGCATTTCGAGTTCCCCGATGACGGCCCCATAGAAACACCAGCACACGAGGAACCAACGGAAAGCGCCGCGCCAGAAGCACCCAAGAAACGAAAAATACCAAGGAAGTAACACATGGCTATCACCTATACCGAACCAACGTTTGACTCGGTGCATCCGGGGCCGCCCCTCAATCAGACCGAGGAAACTCGGATTAGGGAAGCCAGAGATGCGCAACACCAGGCCGTAGCAACAGCCGTCACCTCGCTTGTCGCAGGCTACAACACCGACAATCCCAAAGTAACGACCGCCGCAGGCAAAGCCTTTGCCGACGAAGCGGGGGCCGTGGCAGGCGCGGCGGGCAAAGCTACCGCGACCATGACCAGCAATGAAACAAACGTGAACGTCAAGGCCACTGGAAAGATCACCGTCGGCGCAACCGGCCCTGCCAACAACTCCACCATTGAGATTGCCTCCAAAGTCTACACGTTCAAAACCGCGCTCACCGAAACTCCTGGCGTCGAAGGCGAGGTATTGATCGGCGTATCGGCTGCCGTCGCGCTCGACAACCTCAAGAGCGCAGTCAACGGCACGGCGGGAGGCGGGACGACCTATTGGGCGGCTGCGGCCCATACGCTTGTCACGGCAGAGGCAAACGAAGATACCACGCAGATATTCCAGGCGAAGCTGGCGGGAACTGTAGGCAATGCCTACAACCTCGTCGCAAGCTCCGACCCCGCGTCCGACCTCACCGTAAGCGCGGCCACCCTCGGCACCGGAACCGGCGCAACGCTCGGCGTTGATGACACCGTGACCATCGGCACAAAGGTATACAAGTTCGTCGGCGTCATCGGCACCACCGAAGGGAATGTGCTTTGCGGAGCATCGGCAGCCGCGTCCCTCGACAACCTGAAAGAAGCCGTCAATTCCACCGGAGTCACCGCGACGCAGTATTGCGCGGCCATCCATCCCGATGTCGAAGCGACGACCAACACGAACACCACACAGGTATTCCTTGCGAGAACCGCAGGAAGCGCCGGGAATCTCGTCGCCCTCGCCACCAGTTCGGCCACGCTGTCATTCAATGGCGGCACGGCCTTCCTTCGCGGCGGCTACCAGGCATCAGGGGCGCGTATCAATGCCAACGCAGGGCCAGTCATTCTTGATTCAATCACCGTGTCAGCAGTATCGAGCGCCGCGTCCATCACCGGGCTTACCGCAGGATCGTGGTACAAGTATTTCGTCCTCACGCCCGTGACCGCGACCTATGGCAGCGCCGTATCAGGAACGGGAACCGGAACCACGCTCATGGCATTGACCGCGAGCGCCGACCTTCTCCTGATGGTTTTCCCGATAGCATAAGGGGACAGCATGACAAGCCTTGAGATCATGAACCTTGCGCTCGCCCGCATTGGGGCGCAACAGGCAACAAGCCTCTCCGACACCAACAAGAATCCAAGGCTTGCCATACAATCCTATCCCTTCGCCCGCGATGAAGTGTTGCGCTACCACCCATGGCCCGCCATCACCACGCAGGCAGTCTTGCAGGACGACGCCGACCTTGCATGGGTAGCGTCCACGGCCTACGCGGTTGCCGATTTTGCAGTATCAAGTGCCAGGCTCTATGAATGCATCACCGCAGGGACATCGGGAACGCCGACAGGCCCGACCACGACCGCTGCCGACATCACCGACGGCACGGTGCATTGGAAGTATGTCTGCGCGTATGAAAACCTGCCCTGGAAGGCATCGACCGCGTATGTGCTGAACGATAGGGTTGTCAACAATTCGCGGCTGTACAAGTGCATCACGGCGGGAACGTCGCACACATCGGGCGGCCCGACGACCACGAGCGCCGACATCACGGACAATACCGCGCATTGGAAGTTCTGCGCGGAGTACACCAATCTCACCGACTACGACTATCAATATGTCCTGCCCGAAGATTGCCTGCGTATCCTTGACGTTGAGGACAGCACGCAATTCAAGCGCGAGGGCTATTTCCTTTATTGCGACACCGAATATCCCACGGTGCGCTATGTGAAGATGAGTACCGACCCCGACGAATGGGACAACTTCATCCAGACCGCAATATCGCTTCGCCTTGCCATGATGATCTGCGAGGGCGTGACCGGAAGCGCGAGCATGGCGCAAGTACTCCAGCAGGAATATATGCAGGTGCTTGTGTCGGCCATGGGTGTTGCACAGTCAGAGGCATCGGCTGAACCGGAACATGAAACACGGTGGGAGGACGCGTGAGCCAGCTTCCCATCATCACCGACTTTACCGCAGGGGAGCTTTCCCCGCGCATGGCCGGAAGAAATGATCTTGCGCTCTATTCCAAGGGTTCCACAACCCTCGAAAACTGGGTGCCATTCCTTCAAGGCGGCGTTACAACGCGCCCAGGGCTGAAATATATCGGCGGGTGCAAAACAAACGCAACAGGAGTCCGTCTATACGCATTCAATGTTTCCGATACGGTCGGCTATGTGCTGGAAATGGGAGTTGTTTCAGGCGTTGGCTATCTGCGCTTCTGGTACAACGATGCGCTCGTGGAATCCACCCCCGGCGTGCCGATGGAGTTTATCTCTACGGCTCACGATGTCAGCGTCGTTGACTTCCCCTATGTGACCGCCGCGCAGATAGCGGAAGTGCAGTTCGCGCAGGACGGGCCAGACCTGTACATGGCGCATCGCACGTTCGCTCCCCGCAAGCTGTCTTTCGTATCAGGCGGCACGTTTACCATCGGCATCCCTACTATGACAGGCAACTCAGGCAAGATACCATTCCAGACGACAGGGAACTATCCGGGATGCGTCGCCGTGTGGGGCGGGCGCTTATGGTGGGCAGGCACGACCAACCAGCCGCAAACGGTATGGGCATCGGAAACATACTGCTACACCGCGACCGCCATACGCAACGTAGGCTATAATAACTATTTTTACTTCGACACTGTTTCATACACCATAAAGCAGGCAAAAGCCGCCGCATCGTGGACGAATCCCAACGTTCCAGAATATGAGGATGTCACGACGACCAAGGATGTGACAATCGACTCCAACGCCATGCAGTTCAACCTTGGAAGCGATCAGCTTGAAAAGATCATGTGGCTTGCGGCGGGAAAGGATCTGATTATCGGATGCGCGGTATCGGAGTTCATCGTTCCCGCCGGCGTGACCGCATTGACCCCTGAAGCGCGATTGCAGACCCGATACGGCTCTGCGGCGTTTCAGGCGCATCTCGTCAACCAGGCCGTGCTATTCGTCCAGGGCGGCAGTAAGCGGTTGCGCGAGTATTACTACCAGAACGAGGACGCGGCCTACCAGTCGCCCGATTTGACCTTCCACGCTGAACACATCATGGGAACAGGCATCGTCGGCGTTGACTTCGCGCAGAGCTGGCAACCGATGATCTACTGTGTTCGCTCGGACGGCGAAATGGCCGTGCTTGTGTACTCACGCGGCTACGAAGTACAGGCATGGTGCCGGTATGTCATCGACACCGCGCACACCAACAAGATAGAATCAGTCGCCGTCATCGTGGACAACGATGGAAACGATAATGTCTATGTATCCACCCTTCGCGGGTCAGTGCGGTACATTGAAAAGCTCGACCCCCTGCTCTCCCCTGTCTACAATCTTGACAGCTATTCTATCGTCACCAAGGCCACCACGAACACAATAGCGCGATTCGCGGGACTTGCGGTGAAGATTGTATCAGGCGCGACCGTGTACGACGCGACGGGCGCGGCTTCGACAGGCGTCATTACCATGCCCACAGGCATTGCAGACGGGACAAGCGTAGGCGTCGGACTCGCGTACACCTGCTACGGCCAGACCAACAAGGTGCCGTTCCAGATGCAGACAGGCTCCGGCCACATGCAGATAAAACGCGTGATCGCGGTATTCCTCCAGCTTCTTGCAAGCTACGCATTCAAGTTGCAGACGAGTTCCACCGACGCCTACCCTGAAACGATCAGCCTGGACACATCGCCCTTCACCGGCACCCACAAGTCCCCATTCAGCGGGAACTGGGACAAAGACGGCTATATCGTGTTCAAGCAGGACTCACCGCTACCGGCAACCATCCTTGCCATATCCCCGGAGGTCGAATGACCATCCCCACCTTGCGAGAGTTCAGGGACTCAGACGCTCAAAACATCAAGCGCTTTGCACAGGCGGGCGAGTATCGGCCCTTTGAACCAACGGGGCAATCGTTCACTCTGGAAGTGGACGGCGACATCATGGCGTGCGTCGGCTATGAAGCGGAAAACGGCGTCGCAAAGTGCTGGATGATCCTGTCGCCGGACTCCGTGAAGCATCCCCGCGTATTCTGGGCGATCCGTTCCTTGCTCGATGAAGTGTTCAAGGTAGGGTACAAGCGGCTCCTGACAGCGGTGGATATCAACTGGCCGGAAGCACAGCGTTTCGTTAACTGGATGCGCTTTGATCCTGTCGGCATCGCGCCGACATTCGGGCCTGACGGCAAATTCTATACGATATACGAGAGGGTAGCATAATGGCAGATCCAGTCACCATGGCAATCGGAAGCCTTGCGACAGGTGTCTTTTCAGGACTTACCAACGCCGAAGCTACCAAGACCGCAATCGCAGAGCAGGTTGAACAGAACGCGGACATGGCCGCAGAGTTCCGCGCCGACATCAAGGGCGCGAATCTCATGTATGCCGACGCCAAGACCAATACCGACTTCGCGCAAAAAACCATCATAGGCGACATGAAGAACATCGCCGCTGAAAACAAATACGCCGTCGGCGTCACCGCGCAGAAAGGTGCGCTGGAAACCGGCGCGACCAAGGCCAAGCTCGGCTATTCCGGCGTAACCGGAGCCTCCCCGCTTGCCGTGCTTCGCCAGCAGGAACGCCTTGCATCGGAGGAACTCGGCGCAACTACCGTATCGGCAAACGCGTCGCTCGTGAACAAGGGCTATGAGTACACCGCGCAGGGCAACGCGCTACGGTCGAAAGCCCTTGAAACGTCGCTCTTGACGCAGGGCTACCAGCGCAAGATTGCGCTCCTGAACAAAAACACGGCCTACCTGAAAAAGAACGCGGGCAAGATGGAGTTCATGTCGTTCCTGGGTTCCGTGCCGTCCACGATCAGCAATGTGGGCAACTGGCTCGCAAAGACAGGGGAGAAATAATGCCCGATCTGAAAATGTCCAGCTTTCTCGGCCAGTTCGCAAACACCGTCCAGCAGACGGGAAACGCGGTCAGCGGCGTTGCCGAAACCATCTACAAGCTCGATGCTGAAAATATCTACAAGAACAAGGCAACGGAAATTGGGTTAGGCGTTGAGCAGTTCAAAGACTCACTCCGTACTGATACCGACTTTGGCATACCCGATTCTGAACAACCTTCCGGCTACATGCAGAAATGGAAGGACTACCTCGACAAAACGAAATCAAGCCTTAAAACCGTCAGCAATCCCTTGGCCCGTCGCCAACTTGAAGCCTATGTCGGCCAGCTTGAAGTTACCAAGGGCGCGGAAATATCCGATCTTCAATTCAATGGATGGGGCCAGCAACAGGTAGCCGACGCCAAAAAACGCATTTCCGTTGTATCAAAGACAGGGATAACCACGCAGGCGAAACTTGAAAATGCCAATGCCGAAATACAGGGCCTTGCCAACAATAGGCTTATCGACCCGAACGACGTTGCGCCAATGCTTGAAGCCGAAACGCAAAAGATTCTTTTCGACGACGCAAAAAAGCAGGTAGTCACCACCCTTCAGACAAAAGGATGGGGCGAGGCTATCACCCTTGCCGCAAATCTTGCGGGCGCTACCTATACCGTAGGCGATACAAGCGTCGTCCTTGACCCCTCCGCACTTTCAAGCCTCACCGCAATCGGAAACCTCTTAAAAAGCGCCACCAACGAATCCAAGGAACAGCAACTTAATACCGCGTTCTTGAACATGAAAGAAGGGAAACTCACCGAAAACCCCATTGACCTTATTCGCCGTATAAACCCCGAAGATGTGCCTGGATGGGTTGCAAAGTTTGAGAACGCACAAAAGACCGGCGAGGGCGCGGCGGGAGAACAGGAATATTTTGCCTACGACGCAGACATAAAGGCGGGCAAGCCTTTCGACAGAACCGCGGCACTTGCCAGCAAGAACATGAACTTTTCCATGAAAAACGCGCTTATCCAGGCCGACGCCGAAACTAAGAAAGACGCGGTGGTATTTGAACTCGGCAAGGCATACGACAACCTCGCATCTCTTTCGCTCGGCAAGGCTATCGTAGATCCAAGCGCCCCCACCCTCTCCTCGACATACCTCAACAGCCTGGAAGGAAAGATCGACCCGCAGACCCTTGCAACCTATCGAACGCAGGTATGGAATCTGCAATCGAACATTGACACCAAGGCCAAGACTGACGCGACGCTCAACCTTACCGCACGGATATTGAAAGGCGAAGTCACCAAGGAACGGGTGCTTGCCGAATCCCCGCCTGAATATCTCGCGCAAAACTTCTCGCTCTACCTCTCCATGCAGGCGGAAGCAAAGCGCGACGGACAGGACACTTCCGGCATGGCGGTATTTTCCGGCATCGCGCAGATGCAAAAGAAACAGGCGGCAGGGACTCTTTCACAGGCCGACCTTGACGATATGGGCAACCTTATCGAAAAGAACAAGGATGCGCTCGGGCTTTCACTCTATGGCTCCGCAAATAGCGCGTACCTTTCGATGTATAGCGTGTTCACGCAGTCCAATTCAGCCATGGTAGCCGCAGTCATCAAGCTCGATATCGCAAAGAACCCCGATACTTATACGATTGACGGCATATTCGCTAGAAAAGACATCACCATCAACGATCAGGTGAACCTTGCCAACTATCTCGGCACACTTATCCCACAGAACGAGGCAGATGCGCTCACCAAGGAAGGGTTGAAACTTTCCGACAACCTTGACCGCGCATTGAAGGGCTTGCCGGTCCAGGGCGACGTATTGAGCGCCGCATGGCTCGAATCGCACAAAAACAGCCTTACCCCGCAGGTATACGCCGCGTTGCAGTCTAGTATTTCCAAATTTGAAGCGGACGCGGCAGTCACGGCGACAAAAGACTCCCTCAACAACGCGGTATTCAGCTATCGGGATGCCGCCTACGCATCAGGCCAGCCCAACGCGACTAAACGCGAAGCCCTCTATGCGCTCATAGACAAGGCAATGATTCTTGCGCCAGAAGAACGCGCCGCATTCAAAGACAAGCTCAATACCATAGACCTGAACGCCGAAGCTCTCGCGCAATCTCGTGAGGATAGAGTATTCCAGGACAATCAGCGGGAAAGGACGCTCGGCATACAGGCAAAATCAGACGCGCTCGAAGTTGCAGAAACCGCGATGCAGGGCAAAGCCACCGACGTACTCAAAGACTTCTCGGCGCGAATCAGCGGCTTACAGGGCAAAGACGCAGAAAGCGCATACAGCCAGGCCGTGCGCGATATTACGGCCATATACGTTTCCGACCCTGCCAAGGGTCAGGCATTTATCCATAGCGCCGATTTGCTTTATACCATCCAATCAAACGCGGAGTATTCTGCTCTCGATACCAGGGCAAAAAACGCGATGGATGAGTATATAAAAGTGCAAACGGTGAAGGGATATGTCCACGATCCTTCCGTAGAAATGATGTCGGAAGAACTGATACGCACATTATTCCCCACCGACAGCGCCCTTGATAACAAGTTCGGCACTTATTGGAAAGACAAGTGGAACGGATTCAACGCCTCCACCGCCGCGATGGAAACCGCAGAAGCCCCCGCGTTGAAGATATTGCAGGATGCCAAGGCAAACTCATGGGCGGCGCTTAATGGCGTAGGCTTTGATCCGTCGGCTCCCGTGCTGAATCAGACCATGCTTGACCAGCTTACTACGCTATCTTCGACGCATTACCGGCAATTCAGCGACGACCTTATCAGTATAGGAAGCGCAATCGCCGCCAAGCAGACGGCAGACGCCAAGGCTAAAAATGGCGAAGGGCCAACGCCAGCGCAGAAAAATGCCGCAAATTCGGCATATGATATAATCGGCGCAGTCGCAGAGAGCCTTGCCGCGCAAAACCTTTCACGCGCCGCGCCAACAATTATCAAATACGTTGACAGGGACGGGAAACCAGTCACCGCCGTCGCCACACCGGAACGTTACAATGCACTTTTATCTGATTACGCGGCAGACCTTATCGCAGGCGGCAAGTTTTCCGACGCACTCGCTCTACAGCAAAAGTTCATATCAAAAGGCAATGATCCGATATGGAGCGACGTTACCGTAACGCAGAAGGACATGGAGAAAAACGGAAAGTGGTCGCCGGGGATGAGCGCCTGGCTTGACGGAGTAAAGGCGCTCTACCCAAGCCCAAGCCCCGAAAAAACAAAAGAAATCATCACCGAAATGAAAACGCGGTCCGTGAATCTCAATATCGGCGCAGATTGGCAACTCCTGAACGGTAACCATGACGTTTCAGAAATTTATCTTGAAAACGCCATGGCCGGAAAATACGCAATCTACATGACCCCTAGGGACGGCCTCTATTCCGCGACGCATCCCGCATTCAAGGATATCCAGGCCACGTTTGCCGCCAAGAGTCTGGAAGAGATCAACAGCGTTCTCAGGCTTTCAGGGAAGCCGGAACTGCGCGACTTTATCACCGTCAACAACCCAGACGGTACGGTGTCATATTCCGTAAAAACCGGCAATGCAAAGCTGAATATAGGCGACACCTACTATATGGGCCTGTATGAAGGCAATGCTCTCGTCATGAAAGAATCGCAGGGCGCGGCAATGGTATTCGTCCCATGGGAACGAGTTTCAGGGCAAAAGACGTTTGGGCGATGGGCGTCTGTCGTCTTTGATAGCGCTGGAAACGCCATGCGGTCACAGGGCGACAAAAAGCTCGATATCGAAACCAACGGATTAGCCACCACCACCGTCAACGATATTCCCCTTGGTCTATAGGAGCATTGAATAAATGAGCGACAACTACGGCGACGAGTACTACAAAAAACTGTTCGCATCACTCGGACAGCCCGCCTCGCCCTACAAGTCACCCGCCATCGACATACTGAAACAATACTCCACCGACAATCCAAACGCACAGTTTAACCTCGAAACCGCAGGGAAAACAGCGCCATTCGAGGGCGCACCCATTGGCTCATGGATGCCTAACGACATTGCCGCGACGTTCAAGAGATCCATTGAAGAAAGCGACGACCCCATAGCGATGGAAAATCGCCTCAATTCCTCATACTTCCTTTCACAATTGAAAGGCATATCGTTCGAGGATGCGTTCCGCGATCACGATGAGATACTTGCCGCCGACTACGGCACGGCAATGTCACCAAAGACATGGTACGACGCGGTAGCGAACACCTGGAAAGCGACCTATATCCAAAACGAAACTTCCAAGCTCGCATCACAACTGCTTGACAAATGGAAAGGAAGCTACGAGGACATCGAAAGCGATCCGCTCTATACGCAGATACTTGAACTGAACAGCCAAATGCCGCCCTCCGATGTCATAAAGCGTTCACTCCCGACGAAGTTCCTCAAAGCCTTCGCACAGCTTGTGCCTTCCGTTGCGGAAACCTCCAAGGCGGGCGGATTATGGGGCATGGCGGGAATGATCCTTGCCACAGGCGCGGCGGCGGCGGCAGGAGTCACCCTAGCCCCTGCTATCGGCATAGGCGCTACAGTCGCAGGCATTGGCTACGTTACCCTCCCATCAGTCGCGTTCCTGTCCAATAAAGTATTCTCAACCATCGGCGCGTCCATTGCCGGAATGAACATGGAGCGCGGACAGGCATATCTTGACATGATAAATTACCGCGACCCAAAAACAGGCGAGCGCGTGAATCCTACTGTTGCGGCTACCTTCTCCACCATTTACGGCGGCGTTGCAGGACTCATCGAGGGCATGGAGTTCAACACCATATGGAACACGCTCTCCGGCATGAATACCGCAAAGAAACGCCTGCTTGACGAAGCTCTTTCCGCGACATTGAAGAACTTGCCCGACGCAGCACAACGCGCAGGAACCATGACAAGAATTCTTAACAGCACCGTGGGAATGTATGGCAAGAATGTCGCAAGCGAAACATTGCAGGAAACACTCCAGGAAGGCACGCAGATATGGGCTACTGACCTTGCGCGGCAAGTGACAAACAAGCTGGACGGCAAGAACATAGCGCCCATTACGACCAAGGAAATAACACAGCGCATCGTTGATACCATCGTGACCACGGCCATGGGATCGGCGGTACTCGGCGGCGCTCCCGTCATGGTTGACCTTCTGTTGCCCGAAGCGAACGCTACCGAAAAAGGCAAAAAGCCAACAATAAAACCCGCCACCAAGCCCACCGTGACGCCCCCCACCGCCATGCCAAAGGACGCGCAGATCACGGGCGAACAGTATGACAAATTCGCAGTATCAGCCGCAAAGCCTGTTCCCGCAGGTACGCACTTTGAAAGCAAGGACTACGGCGGGACGCTTGCCCATGTTGCGGGCGACTCAAAGGGAAAGCAGCTTGCGTATCTCACTTACACCGCAGACCCCGCCGAAACCGAAAGCGATAGCCCTGGAACCTTGACCATTACCACGTTTTCACAGAGCAAATCTCCTGCGATTGACAAGGAGCTTGTGCTTGACCTTGCCAAGAAATACGCAGGATGGGACATTGAATTCGAGGCGCGGACACCGGCAGCCGAAGCGCTGAAAACGTACCTCGAGAAGAATAATCGGCGCGGCACCGGCGTACAGTGGTTCAGCGCGGCAATCGACACTCCTGACGTTGCGACGCTAGACTCTACCCGAGCGATCATCCAGAACGAACGGCCAAACATGGACGCGCAGGACGTTGAGGACGCGGTATTCATCGTCAAGCCCTTTGCAGTTATGTTCGGCATGACCACCGACGATCTTGTGGGCAAGACGCTTGCGCCGGAAGTGCTTGCTCCCGTCATGGGCGAGAACCAGCAGGGCGTATTCGGCGCGGCAAAGCAGGTGAGCATCGACGGCGTAGTAAAGACGCTCATCGACCTTGCGCCCAACGCCAACCCCGCGACGTTCACGCACGAGTCTGTCCATGCCTTCATGACCTTCGCGCAGAACAACCGCACCGTGCCGCAGATCGATGCGTTCATGAAGGAAGCGGAAACCGTATTCGGCGTAAAGGACGGCGACTGGAAGGGCGAATTTCAGGGCTGGACGGACGATTACAAATACAAGAACAAAACCTTCGAGGAAGCCATTGCCTACGGCCTTGAGGACTACATCGCCACAGGCAAAGCGCCCACGCCGGAAACGGAAGGCTTTTTCAAGCGCATGGCAAAGTTCCTCTACGATCTCTACCAGAGCGTCAAGGCGCGTGTGAAGCTCACGCCTAAAATGACGGCGTTCTACGATAAGCTATTCACCGCTTCCCCTGTTAAGGATACGTTAAAAGAACTCAATACCACCGCCCCCGATGCC
>Ga0074198_1000421_pt1 | contig 46516 bp, 59 predicted proteins | sample EPASupsiteSAE323_FD_64527 | JGI IMG/M metagenome (GOLD analysis project Ga0074198, IMG submission 64527) | Bioremediated contaminated groundwater from EPA Superfund site, New Mexico - Sample SAE3-23 | ecosystem: Environmental > Aquatic > Deep subsurface > Groundwater > Contaminated ... | reverse complement strand
AGGCATTCGATTCTGAAAAGATTCATCAGATAATCCATGAGGATTTGGATTCTCAATCAATGATTCCTATCCGTGACTGGCATGCCTCTTATGTTTCTGGAAAATATCGACAGACCATGGCCACCTCATTCGATGCAAAAACCTATGGCCAACGGAATATGGCCGAAACAGTTTTTTCGATTTTGAAAAGATTGTTTGGTGAGACTATCCACTCTCGGTCTTACCGACAGCAAGTAAAAGAAATCAAGTTGAAATGTATCATTTTCTCCATCGATCGTTTCCTCAAAAACCAGCGGGTGTTCAATGTTCTATGAGGATTTCAACAGAGCCATTTTAAAAAAAATTTCAGGAATTTTCCGGGAAATTTTTTCCGAAATTTTTTGCGATTGTATGATTTAGCCGGGCATGTGCCGGGATGGATTGGTTTGTACCAATGACAGAAAGAGGTCTGTTCCGGATTGACCTTCTTACACCATAACCCCATCCGGGCACACTACGGCCCCGGATTGCTGTCTGACCCCCCTAAACGGAGCCTATAAAACGCCCGGATTCCAAAGTCCCTGTAAAACGCGTATTTTTCCAAACGGACGATTTTAAAGATCGTCGCCAGGGGGTGTTAATTTGAGGATCTGGCTGGTAAGGGACCAAGTGTCGGCCGGGACATTTTTTGGCTGCTGTAATGCGAATAAAGGGGTTTTAACGAGATGCAGGATAAAAATTTTACGGGGTTTGTTTGCGTTTTTGATGGCAGAATGAGCCGGGATTTACGTCAGAGGGGCGGTTTTACGGCGGTGACGACAGATGTTGACGCTCATCGGGGTTTTCTTTAAAAAAGTGATTGTCACGCCCTCGTTTTTTTGGCAGGTGCACCACCGGTTCCGGCTGCCTGTTTTCAAGGTACCGGTTGATCATGAGAATATTCGATAAGCCACTCCCAGGCCGGCAGCACCCGGATGGATGCATTCTCAAGCTGAATGGTCTCCTCCTGGTTGCAGGTAAGGATGATTCCTTCGCTGAGGTTATGCAGGGTCATGGCGCTGACAAGGCCGTCGAGTTCCCGGTCACGGTTCTCCCGCGAAAGTTCGTAGCAGACCTGGATTGCGCTGGTTATCGTTCCCCGGTCTTCGATAATAAAATCACATTCTTTTGGGTTCCGGAAGAAATATACCGGATTTCCCCGACGCTGGAGCTCGATGAACACGAGATTCTCAAGCAGCCTGCCTTTGTCATCGGAAAACCGGAATGCGACTGCATTGCGCATACCGGTATCGATGCAATAAATTTTTTTTTCGTGAATGTACTGTTTTTTGAGAGAAAAATCGTACCGGAAGATCTCGAATATGAGATATGCCTCTTCAAGGAACCCGACATAATCCCGGAACATTATCCGAGCGCCTCAATGATTTTTTTTACACAGGTCTCGAAATCGTCCTGCGAACAGTCGACTATGATGTCGGCGTATTTTTCATACAGGGGAATTCTCTCGTTATACATATCCCGGAGATCCTGGCCTTCGATCAGCACGATTCCCCGGGTTGTGATATTCCGGAGTCTGCGGGCCATTTCATCAAAGGAGACCTGCAGGTAAACGACAATTCCCCGGGATTTCAGGAAGTCCATTGCCGGCCCGGAAAAAACAGCACTTCCCCCGGTGGCAATGACGGTAGTGCGGCAATGCAGCGAGAGGATCGTTTTTTCTTCAAGGGCTTTGAACGCACCGGGGCCGTCCGTGTCAAGAATTTCCTGGAGGAGCCGTCCGGTTGTTTCCTGCATCGCGATATCGGTGTCGATAAATTTCATTCCCCGGGCTTTTGCCAGGATCACACCGATGGTGCTCTTGCCGGCGCCGGGCATGCCGATGAGGATGATATTATTCATGGGGTTTTTCCTGAGGGTAGGGTTGGTGGTGGGGGTATATACGTTTGTTTTCTGGTTGGTGTTGGGGTGTGGAGAGGTCTGACGCTCATCGGGGCTAAGTCATGAGGGGGCTGATACCGGGTGAGAATTTTTATTATCACACTGAACGATCAATCAAGGATACGGCCGAGGTGACCTTATCATATCCTTTCTCAATAAAAATCACACCAAATATTGCTTCGACCAATGTACCTTTGATCTTGCTCAATTTCTTGTCTTTTGGAACATCCGGATCAAAATGAATCCGGTTTTCGAATAGTACCCATTTGTCACACAATATTGACAAATTCTCATTGGTTTCCAGTTCCATTCTTTTATTATGCAAATCTTTTGTAGTTAATCCGGGTTTCCAGATTCTTTTTAAAATCGCATATCGTATTGCTGTATCTCCAATCCATGCGAGATTTTTTGCAGTGTCAGGCCCGGCTACTAGTTTTTCCAACATCTCTTCAGAGATTCCGATTTCCGTTTTAGTTTTAAAATGTGTTTTAATCTCATCAAAAACATTTTTCAAGCTCGGTTGAAGTAATGCTGTAATAATGAGATTGTCTGAGATGGAATCCTCCAAATCCCTTTTGATCAATGGTATTACTTTTTCTTCTATAATTGAGATTTTATCGAGGAAACTTTTAAGTTGTTTATCCCAATGACGTACCTTTTTTTCATGTTTTTGATTAAATGATTTGTCATTCCTGAGGGTGTTTACTTCTATCAGGAGAATTTTGATATTAGCCTTGACATCAATTGTCTGAAAATTTTTTCCATTCAAATGTGAAGTGTTGGAAGACATCAATAGTCGATATTGAATCAGAATGGAGAAAAAGGTGCGGGCTTTATACTCAAAAAAGCCATTTCACATTACTGGTGATATATTGTGAATGCTGAATTTCAGAAAAAAATCGAACTATTTCCTGGATATATGAATGTGCTAACAAGATCTTCTCCTGTCTCCGTAAATGAAATAAAAAATATTCCAAAACAAGGAATTTATGTTTTTTATGAGGACAATAAACCAATTTATGTCGGCCGCTCTAGAAATCTCAGCCAACGATTCAAGCAGCACGGTCAGCAGAGTTCCAATCATAATTCAGCAACATTTGCATTTATGATTGCCAAACGTGACGCGGAAAAAGAGAAAGTTGATCTCACTAAAACCCGGGAAGTTCTTCAAAATGATCCTACATTCTCGCCCCTTTTTAAAAAGGCAAAAGAAAGAGTTTCGAAAATGAAAGTTCAGGTTATCGCTGTCGAAGATCCTATTGAACAAACATTATTTGAAGTGTATGCAGCACTCGAATTGAATACACCGTATAATGATTGGAAAACCCACTAAAAGTTTTCATTTTAGATCTTTCAAAAAGCTGGATGTTTGTTCGATGATATTTCACCAAGATCCTTGCGGGGGGTATGAAACAATTGTTACTTCAATATATCCCGATAAATCAGCGTAATCTTCCCATAACGAGCATCATTAACCGTGCATGAATTCTCCGGTAAATGACCCTCGCACGCATTACTCATTATTGCCGGGAGTATCGTAATTATCTATCTCAACCCTATGAAAATCTTCTTCAGGCCCACGTTATCATGATGCCTTCTTTATAGGATGTTCAGTAATCCGGAACGGCGTTTCATTTTTCAGAACGGTTCATTCCACGTGAAATTCTCATGGTGTTTCATCGTACCGGGCATATGGTGTCGGAGACATGACACCAGGAGTATGAAAACATGAAAAAAATTGGCATTGCAGCAGCGATACTGATAACCATGCTGCTGACAATCGGGGCTGCAAGTGCGCTTGCATCTCATGAGAAGTCCATTACCATCAACAGCATTGACCGGGATACGGCAATGACTAGCGATGGAAAAATTATCAAACTGACCACGATCCAAGTGGACAATGAGACGCACATTGGAGAACAGTTTGCCGTGACGGGTTCTGATCGTATTAAGATCGGTGTAATTCACGATCCCGCCTCAAAAGGTGTATCCGGATCCGTAGCTCCCGGATATGCCGATCTCTGGGGTCCCTTCTCATGGAATGCCGGATACCCGGCGAGTGTCTATGCCACGTGGACTCCCACGAACCAGGGCGTTTATCTCGGGATCTATGATATGGCCAATCCCTCATGGGCATACGTGGCATGGAAGACCGGGGGATCGGGAACATATTCGGGATCTGTTCCTTATACGAGCAGCCAGTGGACCTATGCCATTCTGAACCCCTCTTTGAATACTGCGACCATTAATTACACCCTTACCTGAATGCCCGGTAATTATCCTCAAAAAAAAATCTGGTGTTGTCCAGGAGATTCCTCATTTTTTCAGGGCAGTGTTTAAGGGAGTTGTGAGTGAATAGGAATTAAAATGGATCGAACGTTCATTGCCGTGACCGGAGTGTTAGTTCTGGTAGGAATGACCCTGGCATTTGCTTTTGTGGTGATCCCTGGCGGGGAGAGAGGGGTGACTGAAGATATCTGGCTGGTCCAGGACCCACAATCCGGATCGGATACGATTTCAAAAATTGTTGCGGAAAATGCTGCATCACCCCGGCCCGTTGTCACGGCAGACTTCTCAAATGCCAGTAAAACAACCATAAAACTCAAGATCATTGCCCATAACCAGAGCGCGATCATGCTGTCGTCGGGTGAAAAAATAGAAATTATGGAAATTACCGGGGACAATCCTGACACGCGAACCGGGTCATTAACACCAGAACAGAAGAACCAGGCAGAAAAAATCGCCCTTGCGGATCCGGGAGTACAGAATATTCTTGGCGCTGCGATGTATAACGCCGATATTCAGCCGCTCGATACGTTCACGGTGAAAGACTCGCAGGAGATTCTCACGAACGGGGCCCGTGCTTCTATTGTCTTTACGACTATCAATGCAACCACAACCCTGGATGAATCAATATTTTTTGTCCATGTCGATCTCGTTGAGGAAAAAGTGATCCGGATAAGCCCGATGTTCTATCAGGGTCCGGGCTCCCGGATGACCTGAAAGTTATTCATCTTAATTATTGCATCTTATTATTACAGGATATATGATAGAATGAATCCCGATAAAAAAACGGCACTGCTCATGATCGCATTTGTCGTGACTGTTTTTGTTCTTGTGCGGTCCATTCTTCTCCCGACTACGATCAATGTTGTCGTTGAAGGCAGTGATTCTGTTGTAACAACAATTCCCGGTTTTTATACTCTCGCGGATTGCGCAGTTATTGCTGCTATGGCATTTTTACTGGGTGCCATGACGATTTTTCTCTACCGTCAGTATGCCATACCGCCTCGCGACAATGCGACGATTCACCTTCCATCCCAAGCAACAATTCCGGAAATCCAGGGCAGCGTTCAGGTTCCCGGGCTCAATTCTGTTTCCGAATCAATCCCGGAAAATTCTCTTCACGAAGGATCTGGCAATCTTCTGAATTTGTTGAAAGGTAACGAACGGGGAGTCATGGAGGCACTTATGAAATATGGCGAGATGAACCAGGCAGATCTCTCATCAAGGACCGGCATACCCAAATCGACCCTCTCCAGGACTTTACAGAATCTTGAAGACCGCAAACTCATTCACCGTTATGAGAATGGTATGAGCAAAATGGTGAAACCCGAAGTTGACTGGAATAATTTTGGGGAGGGGCCTCAGCGGTGAAGGAGAGGTATATATCCTGAACTGGGATGAACTGTTGGATATTTGAATGATGTGATGCCAATTCCCGGCCGGCAACCAGCATCGCATTATACTCCGGCCAAGTCATCATTTTTATACGAAGCATTCTGTTCCATGAGAAAAATTTGTGCAGAATCTTTCGTGATGAGCTGGATGATATGGGTCTCGCCCGGTCTCAGGGTCCAGTGCCAGAGGTAGTAATAGACGGTTCCGCTTGGTGCGGTATGGGCGAGAAGATCTGTCCCGCGTTCTACTGGTATACCATGGCATTCCCGCAGGGACCGGAAGATTTTATTGTCGGTCGCGGGATTCAGGGCAAGGGTACGCCATTCATTCATGGGAGGCGGGGTCTTAGGATCCATGAAAAATAAACTCCGTTTGCGTTTTCAACATTCGATAATAGTACAGCGTATTCATTCACGATATATTTTGCTACGTATTTGCTACGTATATTCTTACGTGCATTTTCCCATTTTCACTGGATGTACGATCTCGTGAGTTTCGTTGCACGGGGAAGTGTGAGGAAAAAAGTACTCAAAGCACTTCTCCGGCCGAATTCACCAACAGAACTTGCAAGGATCCTGGATATCGAGCGCTCGACCGTGAGCCGGACAATTTTAGCGCTTGAAGAGGTTGGACTTGTGGAGTGCCTGACCCCGGATGAAAAGATGGGGCGGTTTTACCGGACGACTGAGTCCGGGAAGAAGATCGTGGATGTGATTATGGGAAAAGGGGAATGAGTCTTCCGAGATCTTTTTTTTTGGGATCTGACGCGTCAACCGGGGCTCATCGCCCCTCAGCCTGCATGGGCTAAGCCCCCGGGGGTGTATAAGAGAAAAACAGTCTTAAGAAAAAGCATCCTGTTTTTTAACGATCCTGAAAAAAATTTAATCTTTCTAACATTTTTTCAACAACAGTCAATCCATTTTGTTCCTGACGTTGAGTATCAAGAAATACTGCACCAATCATGGCCTCTGTCACCGTATCGAAGGCTTTATCCCCCTGCGTCCAGTTTTTTTGGAGCAGTTCTCCTTTCCCCCACTGAATATATTCATTGAGCTTGTACTGTTCTGCAAAAGCCCGTGTCCGTTTTCGTTTGACCTGGAGATTTTTACATTCCGTAAGCTCGCTCTTCGTCCGTTTTCCTCTTTCATAAAGCCGGTAAATGACAACTGTATCAAGAACGGCATCGCCAAGTGTTGCCAGCGGATCCATGCATTCTTCATCAACAGAAGGATTTTCATTCCGGAACGCTTTTCGGGTCAATGCTTCGTTCAGGATTTTCGGATCATTAAATTTGTATCCGATAAGTATCTCCAGATCTTTTGGTGATGAAGGTAGTGTCATATAATCTCCCTGTGGTTTGCTGATTAAACCCTGATATCAGGTTTGTTAATCTGTGACTTGAAAAGATAAAGGATTATAGGGGATCTGAGGCTCATTGGGACTCTGCCCTTCAGCTTGCGTGGGCTTGTCCAGGAAAATCTGTAAAATATTTTTAGGTTGATATGAGCGAAAAAATTATTCCGGGAGTCCCACTTTTGTGGTGCTGTCCGCTAAAAGATGAAACACATATCCGAGAAAAAAACTTGAAATGTAAAAGAATGGTGAAAAGAATAAACTAAGCGTTGCAGTAATTACAAAAATCCAGATGGTTGCTTTCAAAGCTCTTTTACTATGGAATGTGCTACGGTGAGTCCAGTGATTTGCAGGTTCGATTTGATCCGGAATTATTGATCCAAAAGCCGCTGCGAATGCTCCCAACAACCATAATCCAACAGAGGAAATACCGAAGATGGGAGTAATTAGGGAATTGATAATCGAATTATTGACAAAATCATACACAAAAAAAATAATTATGCCAATAACAAAATGCACTTTTCGGTTCATTTCTGGTATATTCCTCTCTTGTAGAATAATTGATACTTATGTCATAAAGCAGAGATGGGAAAAATTAACTTTGTCATAGAACGAAAAAATTTAATTTCTAAATTCTTTGATGAAAAGATAAATCACAAAATATAACATTTCACAATTTGAAGGTACGTTTGATACATAATGGCTTTACCGATGATCGATCGAAATACGCTTCCCCCGGAACTTGGTAAACAACTACTTCCCAATGAGGATGTTTTCTATTTTTCTTATATTTCCTATAATGGGGGGTGTTGGAGTAGTTCAAGTAGAGATGAACATTGGATCGCGATGACTTCTAAAAGAGTTCTCTACAAAGCAAAAGTCACTGAAAAGAATAAAACTGTGGAGAAAGAAGGAATTTTACCCCTCGAAAAAATATCGTTCATTGAAATTACATACATTACGGATAATAGCGGTTGTACAACAATTTCGTATCATGCACTACAGATAAGTACCTCGGGTGGGACTGTTGGTATTCCCGTACCCACAAAGGAAAAAGGAAATGAAATTCGAAATGTTTTCCAGCAGATTATCGAAGAATTAAAAATAAATCAGCAATGAATCAGTCCCCTTCTTTTATCCTCAACAAATTAGCAATCGTTTCTATTCAGCAATATCAAAAAATTACGAAAAACAAGCGGCATAAATGTTTGTATTATCCGTCGTGTTCAAATTACGGAATTCTGGCATTTGAAAAATATTCTTTCCTTTTAGCGACAAGAAAGATCATTTCCCGGTTTCGGGATTGTCATCCTTTTTCAAACCGGCCGTATATTGATTATCCATAATTGACGAATAAAATTGTATTACAATCTGTATGCTATTTCTGGAGATGGCTGGAGGATCTTGGATTTCCCAGGGAACTTTCCTTGAAATGTACTCGGACATGTGATCAGATTTTTTGGGGTTTCGAGCGGAGGGATTTACGGAGAGGGTGATTTTGTGGCAGTAACTTTGAGATGGGGGATTGACACGTCAACCGGGGCTCATCGCCCCTCAGCCTGCGTGGGCTAAGTCCCGGAGTTATTCCTGCCGACTCACTACAGATTTTTTTAGTCCGGAATTATTTTACCCGGACTACGATGGTTGCACCATAAACACGGGAGCGATTTATTCCTCATACCGGGATTGGTGTAGGTCACACAAAAAAAAGGATATTTTCAATACGCTTCATCGTGGTGGGTAAAATCAGTGAGCGTTATTTTCTGGTTTATCTTATCGATTTTATAGATGAGAACATAATGACCGATATGAAGCCGCCAGAATCCCTTGAGAGGTTGTTTAAGTGGTTTTCCAATTTCCGGGTTTTCTGACAGCTCCAGCAACTTCTTCTCGATCTGACCGAACCGAACAGAATCTTTCTTCCACATTTTCCTGAATATGGCCTCTACCTTTGGCTCTGGATCTATCGTACAGGTCATCGTTTAATATTCCGGATGAAATCTTCCATAGAGGGATAGGTTTTCCTTTTTTCTTTTGTGAGTCCTGCATCAATTTCTTTTATTTTTTTCACATAGGCCGGTTTTATCGCTGATTCCGGAGGATAGGAAGCCTCGTCAATTTTTTCTTCGATCCGTTCGAGCCTGGAAAGAATGTCAGAAAGGATTTTTTCAATATTCCGGATGCCGGGAGCACCGGGGGCAGACTCCATTACGCACGGGACGGTTTCACTCACGGAAGAGGATTTTCGTACTGATTTTGCACTCCGGGCTTTTTTTGGCGGGATTGTATCGGAATATTGCATACCAATAGTCCCATTGGGTTTTTCTCTTCAATAGTCTTTTTGTCGGCTCCCGGACTGACCCGGGTTTGTGTGAATGTGCCGGGGGGTCTGACGCGTCAACCGCGGCTTGCGCCCCTTGCCTGAGTGGGCTTGTCCGAAATGTACTTCACGATTTTGTGAAATTTTTTGTATTATTTCTGGTCGCGCAAGGATTTACCTTTCCTCGTGAGACGATATTTTTGCTTGCCGCTGCTGGGTTTTTCCGGAATGGTCATTGCAATCAGATTTTGCTGGATCGCAGGTTTCAGGTATGCGGATCTGAAATGTTCGTCATCTTTCAGGTTGAGAAGTACCTGGAGATCTCGTCGTGACATGTCCCCGTCAAGAGCGTTGAGCATTCGCTTAACCTCCCGGGTAACTTCCCGGGTAACCTCCTGAGTCCCCGGGGAAGCAAAAAAAGTCAGCCTGACCCCCTGCTCGTTCTGGGACCACTGGGGAAGAGGTAAGCCATGATCAGCACACGCTCTCTGAATCAGAACACTGCCCCTTCCCGCCTTTTCCATGAATCCTCTCAGGTAGAGTACATGCGCTATGTCCGGGTTGCGCAGGACAGATATGTGTCCTTTCGAGAGCGTATCCGGGGTGACCCCTGCAGGAAATTTACCGGTGTTTTCTATCTCCAGGCGATTTGGATAGACATTGATGGTAATTCCCCCGGAAAAATTACTGTAATCCCGGTGGGCAAAGGCATTGACAAGTCCCTCCCGTATTGCGACTGAGGGATACTGGGGGGTATCCTGGCGTTTGAGAGGGTCGGTTGTAAAGTCTGAAGAAGTTGGGGTATTTCTCTGGATAAACCCAAACACCTCTTCTAGTAACGGGACCAGTGGTCCCTCAAATGATTTCAGGTTCTGGTATTTGTCATCAGACTTGTCAGTTGTAAAGGTCGCAGTCCTGACCCGGATTTGTGGGTTTCGTATTGCGGGATTTGCCGTAAAGAGGACATCGCCACCATTGGTGAGCCGGCCGTATTTGAAGACTGATAATTTTTCAAGAAACGAGAACGTGGTTACATGTTCGTCAAACTGAAGGCGCTCAGTTTCAGATATTGAATTTATTGCAGTTTCGATTTCCTTCCCATCCAGATCTTTACCGGGATCTGCTGAAGAAAATCTTCTTTCCCAGCGCTCCGGCTCTACTTGCCTTCGGAGTACAATGTCACGAATCGTTTCGATGTCAGCCTTCATGGTTTTCGCACCGGTTCTTTTATAGATGACGTCCTGAAATGCGTACGGGGGATCCCGCCCGGCCGGTACTTCAAGTATGATCAAATCCTTATCCTGGATCTTCTGCACGTGGATTTCCACAAGAGTTCCCGGGGAGAGATCTTTTTCCAGTGCCTGTTCAAGGGTTTTTACCAATGCCTCAGCATCATTGATTCCGATGATCTTCCCGGTGTCATCGACTCCACAGACAATGAAGCCGCCGGCAGATGTATTCAGGAGACCGCTGACAGCCGGACCAATAGCATCAGCATCCGGGCAGTGGGATTTGAATTCGATGTTCGGACCCTTTCCCAGAAGGAGGATCTCTTTTATCTCTTCAATTTTCATGACCGGTCCTCACTGCCTTCAATTTTACGGGAGATACCCATGCGATCCTGGAAATTTTCAAAAATAAACGCCTCGGCTTCCTGGTAGCGCGAAAATTGTGCGGTCGCAAACAGCATTGCATCTGGTACGGAATTGAATTTCTGTACCCAGTTGCCCTGTCGGTCCTTATAGTCCAGATGAGAAATGGTAGCATCTTCGAACATGTCGATCGTACGAAGATCCAGGAACTGTTTTTCCAACCGGGGAAGTCTCTTTCGACCGTCTTTTCCTTCAAAACCAAGACTATTCAGGAGGGTGTGGGCGAAAAATACATGGTCATGGGCAAGAATCCAGCGGGGTTTTTTCAAATCGATGGCTCTTTTTAATTCATGATGAGTAATCGATAAACCATCTTCGACAATCCCGGTGCCATATTGTGGTGTGATTATTCCCAAAAAAAGATCGCATTTTTCCGTAGCAGCCAGGCAGTTTTCCAGGTTGGAACGATCTGAAAAAACCGGTAATGTTCCCTTGTGTGACATCCAGACTTCGTATCCGAACTGGGTCAGAAGACCATAAATCCGGTCCAGCAGCTCATCGTAATGGTAAACGGTAGAAGAGACCAAGACGATGAGTTTCTTGTCGGGAGTCATTCTTTGTGCAATCCTCCTCCTACCTGTTAGTTTGCGACAAGGAACCTTAAATGCTATTGTGATTGGAGGGTAATTTTGGGGGTACCTCCTGGGTACCTCCTGGGTACCTCCTGGGTACCTCCTGGGTACCTCCTGGGTACCTCCTGGGTACCTCCTGGGTACCTCCTTGAAAACGACTGAAACACACGTTGTAATCGAGTCCGCAAAAACCCCCTGAGATTATCCATCCCCCATCCGGGCACGCCACGGCCCCGGATTGCTGTCTGACCCCCCTAAACGGAGCCCGTAAAACGCCCGGATTCCAAAGTCGATGCAAAACGCGTATTTTTCCAAACGGGGGATTTTACAGATCGTCACTAGGGGGTGCCGGTTTGAGGATCTGGCTGGTGGGGGACCAAGTGTCGAGTGAGAATTTTTTTGGCTGCTGTAATGCGAATAAAGGGGTTTTAACGAGGTGTGGAATAAAAATTTTACGGGCTTTGTTTGCGGTTTTGGGTGCAGGGTGGGCAGGGATTTACGTCGGGGGGTGGTTTTTATGGCGGTGAGGACGTGAGGTGGGGTTTACGGTGTGAGGGATGTCTGACGCTCAACGGGTGACGTTACGAAACGGGTGGGCTAGCCCTGTGAGATTAGACCACACTTTTATCGACATTTCGGGATTGCGGAGTATCGATATATGTCCCATCGCAAGGAAATACAAAACCTGATATCTTAATCTCTTCCGGATACAATTTCACTAAAAGGCAACTCCCATGAAATCTCTCCCTCATGGTCTCTATGAACAACTCATTAACACCAATATCGAAGAAAAACTTCACGAGCAAGGAATAACGATCAGTAAAGACGCTCTGAAAAATTTCGATGCTCCTGTTCTTCTTGCTCAATACCTTGGGCCAGTCCTGAGAAAGTCTCTCGAATTCTTAGAGGATTCGCAAGGTTCAACAATACCTGAACAAATCGCGTGCTGCAATGAGATCATCCAGCTCCTTGCTACGATCACAAAGGAAGAATGTCTCAGCCAATGTACGATTCCCGATGATGGTGAAATTCTTCTCTCAATCGGAAACGATACGGCATTACCATCCCGTTCATCACGACCCGTCACTCCTCTCTCGCAGAGTAGCCTCTTCACCGGTTCGGCTCTTGAACCGAGCCTGATCCAGGAGCTCAAAGCAGAAATCCTGTCAGCCGACCGAATTGACATTCTCGTCTCGTTCATCAAATGGAGTGGTATCCGTCTCCTCATGGACGAACTGAAGCAGTTCAGCGAGCATGGCCGGCTGCGGGTCATTACAACCGCTTATACCGGCGCAACAGATATCCGGGCCATTGATTTTCTTTCATCGTTGCCGAACACCGAAGTCCGGATATCATACGATACGGCACATACCCGTCTCCATGCAAAAGCTTACTATTTCGAACGGGACTCTGGATTTTCTACCGCGTATGTCGGATCCTCAAACATCTCAAATCCTGCGATCACCTCCGGTCTTGAGTGGAATGTTAAACTGACAGAACGAGATTCCAAGTCGCTTATCCGGAAGATACAGGCTTCATTCGATAGTTACTGGAATGATCCGGAATTCCTGCGATACCAGGAAAAAGATCGGGCAACCTTTGAGGAGGCTGTGCGGAAAGAACGGAGAGGATCGGCAGATGAAGGCTTTGCGTACTTCTTCGATATCATTCCTTTCCCATTCCAAAAAGAGATCCTCGAACGGTTACTTTCGGAGCGAACGATCCGTAACCGGTACAAGAATCTCGTTGTAGCAGCAACCGGAACGGGAAAGACCGTCATATCAGCCTTTGATTTCAAGCGTTTCTGCGAGAAGAATCCCCGGGCCCGGCTGCTCTTTGTTGCCCATCGCGAGGAGATCTTAAAACAGAGTCTCCACACGTTCCGGGGGATTCTCAAAGATCAGAACTTTGGCGATATTGCCATTGCCGGAAAAATTCCCGCCCACATCGATCATATCTTCATGTCGATCCAGACATTCAACAGTTCTGGGTTTTCTGAACGGACTCCTCCCGATTTTTACGATTTCATCATCGTGGATGAATTCCATCACGCGGCTGCGGCCTCGTACCAGCGACTTCTTTCGCATTACACGTCAAAGATTTTGCTGGGCCTGACGGCAACACCAGAGCGGATGGACAACCTGGACATTTTGGGATATTTTGATGGACGGATTGCCGCAGAGATCCGGCTTGCGGAAGCCATCGGGAGAAATCTCCTTGCCCCCTTCCATTATTTCGGTGTCGCGGATTCGGTTGATCTCGATGATGTGGAGTGGACCCGGGGACGATACAACCAGAGCGTGCTCTCGAAACGGTATACCGGCAATGACCAGCGGGCCGGTCTCATTGCCGATTCGCTCAAAAAATATGTGACGGATATAGATGAGATTATTGGTCTTGGCTTTTGCGTGAGTATCGAACATGCAAAGTACATGGCGGAGATCTTTTCAAAAATCGGCATTCCCTCACTTTCCCTGAGTTCCGATAGCCCGGATGATGTGCGGAGATCGGTTCAGAAACAATTGCGGGCAAAGGAGATCCGGTTTATTTTCGTTGTTGATCTGTACAACGAAGGCGTGGACATTCCCGAAGTGAATACGATCCTCTTCCTGCGTCCCACCGAGAGCATGACGGTCTTTCTCCAGCAGCTCGGTCGGGGCTTGAGGCTTTGTGAGGGAAAGGAGTGTCTCACGGTGCTGGACTTTGTCGGAAGGCAGCATGCGAATTATCATTTCGATGCTAAGTACCGGGCGCTGCTGTCCGATGCCCGCGTACCGGTTGTCCAGCAGATCCGGGAAAATGTGTTCTCCCTCCCCCGGGGCTGCTTCATCTCGCTCGAAAAGGTGGCCCAGCAAACCGTGCTTGAGCATATTGAACGCTCGCTCACGAAGTGGAAGGGACTGGTGCAGAAGGTTGGGCGGTTTGAAGCAGAGTCCGGAAAGATGCTGGATGTGAAGAATTTCCTAGAGTATCTGGATCTCGAACCCCGGGAGATCTATGGGAAGTCAAGCTTCCGGCGTCTCTGTGCAGAAGCAAATCTCTGCGAAGCCCCCACGCCCGAAGAGGAGGAACGCATAACAACGGCGGCGAAGCGCTTGCTCCCGCTCAACTCTGTTACGATGATCCGGTTCATCCGCCAGTGTCTCGCAACCAAAGATTTCACCGGCACCTCAGATCCTCGGCGCGATTCCTGCCTTGCCATCCTCTACTATTCATTTCACTCGCAGCCGCTTGCAGAGACCGCGTATCCCGATCTCCGTGCCAGCATGCAACCGTTCCTTGAGAATGATTGGATGGGTCGCGAGATCGATAGTCTCCTCGCCTACCTTGAAGACAAAACGGAAGTTCTCGAAGGCCCGCTCGATCTCGGCTTCCCCACCGGGCTCTCCCTGCACTGCACCTATTCCCGCGACCAGATCTTTGCCGGGCTCGGCCACTGGATTCCCCAGAAGATCAGCGTGACCGGCAAACGCGAGGGTGTTCTCTATCTCCGGGAGAAGAATCTGGACATCTTCTTCATCACGCTGAACAAATCGGAGAAACACTTCTCGCCGTCCACCATGTACAACGATTACGCGATCAATGACCGGCTTTTTCACTGGCAGTCCCAGAGTACGACTTCGGCGTCGTCTCCGACCGGGTTGAGGTACGTTAACGGTACTTCGAAGGTGCTGCTGTTCGTCCGGGAGTTCAACAAGGTTGGGAATGTCTCGCAGCCGTTCGTGTGCCTGGGAACGGCCCGGTATGTTTCACATACGGGGAGCAAGCCGATGAGTATTGTGTGGCGGCTGGATGCGGAGATTCCGGCGGGGGTTATGCGGATGGCGGGGAAGGGGATTTGACCGGGTCAGTCTGGGGCTGGTGCCCCCCACGTCTTTTACCGCTGAGCTGCCGGGTTAAATTGTTACAATAAGATCCCGGGTAGAATAGACTTTCAGGAGATCCTGCCGGAGAAAATGCCGGTCTTCTGTCCAGATTCCATCTATACCAAGAGCAAGCCCGACCGCAAGAAACGGTGCATCGTTCTCATCGACCGTCTCCATGATTTCCAATGCGTGATCGTACTCACATTCAAAATCTTCAAAAGGAACAAGTTCGACATTGTCCAGAAGGGTTTGCATCAGCAGATCGAAATCATCGTTTGGGATTTTTGACTTCTTCACCAGGTAGGATCGGTGTTTTTTCAGTTCGGTTTCAATATAATCCGGGGCGTAAAAAGAGAAAGAATCATGCAGGATAATTTTTCTGGAGGTGGAATCCTTGAGGAGGCCCGCCATGATCCGGTTTGTATCAATAACGAGGTTCATAGCGTCTCCCTATCAGGTTACGTTGTCCTGGATTCCACCATCAGGAAGTGTTCGTTTTCCGGCCTGATGCTTTGCTCTTGTAATGTTTCTGGATCCCGGCCTTGACCTTCTTATCGAGAGCCGCGATATTTTCTTCGTTAAGCTCGCTGTCCTCTGTCATGGCATTCAGGAGGGTAATTTTTTTAGCGTAATCCTCAATCGCCCGCCGTGCGATCTCGCTCCACCGGACTTCGTTATGTGCTTTTACTATCCGGTAAACCTCTTCCGGAAGGGACAGCGTCATGTTCGGCATTACATTCACCGCACATATCTATGTGTATTCACATATTTAAGAAAACCGTTGATACAGATTTTGTTAAGAAATTCCCGGACGTCCGCCAGCCTCCGGCTTCCCCACCGGACTCTCCCTACACTGCACGTATTCCCGCGACCAGATCTTTGCCGGGCTCGGCCACTGGACTCCCCAGAAGATCAGCGTGGCCGGCAAACGCGAGGGTGTTCTCTATCTCCGGGAGAAGAATCTGGACATCTTCTTCATCACGCTGAACAAATCGGAGAAACACTTCTCGCCGTCCACGATGTACAACGATTATGCTATCAGCGAGCGGCTCTTTCACTGGCAGTCCCAGAGTACGACTTCGGCGTCGTCTCCGACCGGGTTGAGATACGTTAACGGTACTTCGAAGGTGCTGCTGTTCATCCGGGAGTTCAACAAGGTCGGGAATGTCTCGCAGCCGTTCGTGTGCCTGGGAACGGCCCGGTATGTTTCGCATACCGGTAGTAAGCCGATGAGTATTGTATGGCGGCTGGATGTGGAGATCCCGGCCGGGGTTATGCGGATGGCGGGGAAGGGGATTTGATTACGGAGGTTTGACGCGTCAACGGGGGCTCCACCCCTTTGCCGCGCGGGCTTGCCCTTGGGGTTTAAATTTGGTTTGATCTGCATTTCCGGACAATTATCCATAAATCAATAACACACTAACCCGTATCTTGAAAGAAAAGATCTAAAAAACAGGAGTACCTACACAATGGACAAGCTCACTGCACTTATCCGGCATGGCGAAGGTGAAACGGTGGAATTCAAGGAGCAGTGGAACGACCACGGCCTTGAAGCGCTCGCCTCATTCGTCAACACCAAAGGCGGGACGCTCCTTATCGGTGTAAGAGATAACGGAACTGTCGTTGGCTGGGCCGGTGATGACCGGGCACAGCAGGTTATCATCAACCAGATAGTCGAGATCCTCCGGGTCCAGCCATCGGTCTCTGTCCAGCAGGAAAAGAAAAAAGCCGTGCTCGTTATTGAAGTAAAACCCGGTACAACCCTTGCCACATGCCGGGGCAGGTATTTTCAGCGGATAGGCAACACAACCCGGGAGATCCCGGCGGAGCAACTCGGGCGTTACTTCCTCACAAAACTGGGTGTCCAGTGGGATAGCATTGCTGATAATTATTCCCTTGAGCAGATCGACCCGGCAGCAGTCAGGCGCTTTCTCGAACTTGCAAAAAACCGGCTCCCGTTTGCCCGCGAGGATGAATCGATAGAAATCCTCCTGCAAAAACTGGAATTGATCCGGGACGGAAAAATTACCCGCGGAGCAATACTGCTGTTTGGGAAAAATCCCCAGGCTTCGTTCACCTCTGCACAGATACACATGGGCCGGTTTAAGGACGCCATTACCATCATCGATGACAAAATACTGAAAGGCAACCTTTTCTCGCAGGTGGATGCAGCGGTCCAGTTATTCCAGCAATACATGCAGGTCCGGTATGAATTTGGTGAAAAGCCGGAAAAAACGGAGTCACTTTCTGCAATGCAGCGAACCGAGATCTGGGATTACCCGATAAAAGCCCTGCGTGAAGCAGTGATCAATGCGCTTATCCACCGGGATTATTTCCAGACCGGCGCTGAAATTCAGATCCGCGTGTACGATGACCACGTCGTTATCATGAACCCCGGGGGTCTCCCGGAGGGGATGACGGTCGATGAACTCCGTCAGGAAGGGCATCGTTCACTGCCACGGAATACGCTGCTCGCCCAGGTCTTCTATTATGGGGAACTCCTGGAAAAGTGGGGTACGGGGACCAGTCGTATGATTACCCTGTGCCGGAACCACGGGATTCCAGAGCCGGAATTTTCTGCACATCCGGATTGGTTCAGCGTGACCTTCGCCAAAGATTTCTACACGGATGAAAATCTTCTCGCACTGGGACTTTCCGACCGGCAGCTCAAGGCTGTGCAGTATGTGAGGGAGCACGGAAGGATAACGAATACCGGTTACCAGAAAGTGGCGGAAGTCCAAAAAAGAGAGTCCAGTCGCGACCTGAAAGAGCTTGTTGAAAAGGGAGTATTCGAAAAACCCGGAAGTGTCACGGGAAAAGGCACCTATTATACATTGAGCAAAGGGGCCAGATTGGGGCCTAAGGGGCCTGAATAATCAGGTCCCCCGAAAAAAAACGTGACACTCCAGGGTTCAATACCCCGGAAACGTCTCTTACAACCCATGCTTTCGCACCTGAACTCCCGTAGATCAAAGGGGCCTGACCTTAAAACCCCCGGCAATCCCTATTGAGTAGGGCCTTATAAGGGCCAGAAAAAACGAGGCTCCCCTGTTGGAGAAGGGCCCGATTACCCGGACGTTGATTCATATTCCAAACGGTTCGGCAGGGCGTCCTGAAACAATTCACTGAAATCACACCCCCGCCAAACATCCCACGAATCCCGACAATCCCGCCATGAACCCGCCATGAACCCGCCATGAACCCGCCAAACCCGTCACGATCTTATCTATTGTCCGGGAGATCAACGGGTTGCTTGGGTAATTAGAGGACAAGACCGAAGTTCTCGAAGCTCCACTCGACCTCGGGTTTCCCACGGGATTATCTCTTCACTGCACTTATTCCCGCGACCAGATCTTTGCAGGGCTCGGCCACTGGACTCCCCAGAAGATCAGCGTTGCCGGCAAACGCGAGGGTGTTCTCTATCTCCGGGAGAAGAATCTGGATGTGTTTCTTCACCCCTCAACAAATCCGAGAAGCACGTCTCGCCATCAACCATGTACAACGATTACGCGATCAGCGAGCGGCTCTTTCACTGGCAGTCCCAGAGTACGACTTCGGCATCGTCTCCAACTGGGCAGCGGTACATCAATGGCGGCTCGAAGGTGCTGCTGTTTGTCCGGGAGTTCAACAAGATCGGGAATGTCTCGCAGCCGTTTTTTTGTTTGGGGACGGCCCGGTATGTTTCACATACCGGTAGTAAGCCGATGAGTATTGTGTGGCAACTGGATGCGGAGATTCCGGCGGGGGTTATGCGGATGGCGGGGAAGGGGATTTGACAAAAGTCACTTGGGGCGAATGGATGAAGATGCGGAGATTTCCCTCATAATTCTTCATCTCCGGAATATCCGCACCAGGCATACTTATAATTCTGGCCAGCAAGAGTTACACGCGATTGTTATGGTTTAATTCTGTCCAGCCAGAATTAGATTTCTGCGCTGGTGAAACGAGATAAGAAGGGCAGGGCTACTGAATATACCCTGGTGAAAATAGAAGTCGGACAATTCCATCCGCAGCCGGGATTAAAAAAAAGGCAGGTCATTTCGGGTACCATGCATCATTTCTCCGGACCCTGAACAGGTAATCGCAAAAAAAAATTCAAACGGATAAAAAAAGAGATCACTTCGTGGTCTTCTTCTGCCGGCGCTCTTTAATCCCGGCCATAACCGTATCGAAATCCTGAGTAAGCCACTGTTTGCGCTCTTTTGTATAGTCCCCGCTCCCGTGGGTATAGCTCTGGATGAACCGGATAGCATCGGCGGGCCCGAGGTTTTTCACCAGTACCTGGAACCCCTTGATCCTGATCTCATTCAATGTCTTCGCTTCCATCCGTTGTCACCTCCATCAGCCACTGCACGGGATTATGTACTCTGGTAGTAATCTTGTCTTTGTTCTTCTTAATAGATTTTATCAGCGAGTCGTCCGTTGTCAGAAAGATCGCGCCAGTCAGATAAAAGCTCCAGAGAACCCATCAAAGCCAGGTTGATCTCGCGGGAAAACCGCCGGGGATAAACTGAGTACAGGCATTCCCAATACGCAACACTCGCATCCGCCCGCCGGGAAATCAGCAGAGGCGTTGGGATCCGGTTCTCCCACTCGCCCTTTCCTTTAAGACCCCCTCTTCGCCAGCACAACCCCCGGCACCCCGCACTTCGGCTCCGGCACATCCCCGACAAACTGCGGGATCACTTGACAATGATGATGATGAACAGTCTGGCCCCCGCTCTTCGACCGTCATCGTAAAGAAATCCGGCGTATGCCGGAACGGGATGACAAGCATATGCCCCCAGTTAACCGGAAACTTATCCCCCCGGACATAGCAGAAATCGTTCCTTACGACAATCCCATCCGCCTGCCAGGGTGCTGAACGGGCAGGTTACTCCTTCCTGTTGTTCCATGAAGCATACCCCAGCACTTCTGTCATATACCGGCACTTGTTCACTAGGCTCTCAAACGCCTGGTCCTGCCAGCGCTCCGCATCGAACCCGCTGCCAACCAGTGCGTACTGGATCTGCCGGGTGAATAGTGGAGGATTATATGCCATCATCTGCGACCAGTACCCGGTGATCCTGTCCTTTCGCGAGATGAGAAACGCGGGATCGGGAATACGGTCGCTCTTTTGTGCATTCTCTGTCTGTGTTGAGGGGAGGATATTCCAGAGATGATTGTTCTTCCAGACTGAAAACGGGATGACGTGGTCGAGATCCAGTTCATCAGCGGAGATCTTCCTGCCTGACCAGACCGAATGCAGGGGAATGCGTTGTGCTCTCAAATGCTCGTAAAACTTCAGCGATTCCGCGATGTTCCGTTCTTCCACCGGGTAATCCGCAATCGTTCTTAAGATATCACCAAACCGGATCCGCTCGTCATCGATCCTCCGCTCGCTGAACTGGGCCCAGCGGAAGAGCAGGCTGTTGTTACCGATCAGGAACGGGCCGGCATTCTTCAGTGCCGTGTAATATTCCCGGCCGATCGAAAATTCCCCGTAGTGTTCGATCAGGAACCCGGGATCGATTTCGGCCTTCACCCCTCGGCCCGGCCGGTTCTTCCTTGCCCGGAAGATCTTGTTATACTTCTGGTGAAGGGAATAGCCCAGGTGTTTCATCGGCATATCCACGATTGTTATCTGGATGTGACTAAAGAGTGCCAGAAAATCTCTGCGGAGTCCGGCAGGGATACGGCCGTTCTGGTAATCGCTGAACGCCTGCGAGAACCCGCCCCCGTTGTTCCGGTAATGTTCAATGATGGGATCGAACATTGCCCGGAACTTCGGTTTATCTGATTGCCGGTTCTGGTGATACCGCACATCCGCTCCCATCTGGGGAATGAACGTTCCGCTCTCGAAGATGGGATAATAATACAGGAACCAGCGTTCGATGAGCAAGCCGAGCGGGAAGGATACTCCCTCTGCGGTTTCTTTCCGGTAATGATCCGCGTACTGGAAAATCTCGACAGCCCCACGGATCAACGCGTACTTGTATGTTGCTTCCTTACTGTCCCGTTCGATGATCGTGTTGATCGTTTTAAAATTCTCCAGATCAAACGATTGCATGATGAACAGGTGTCCGTCAATGATATTGCATGTTTCGATTTGTGGGTAAACAATTCCGGGCTTAGCCCACACCGGCTGTTGGGCAGAAGCCCCTTTTGAGCGTCAAACTAACCTCATTTCCCCACCACATCCCCACTTTTCAGCATCCTCTCCAAAAACTCCGTTGGCGAAGAATACGTCACCATCAGTACATCCGACGCCCGGGTCATGGCAACGTAAAGAAGCCGCTGCTGCAAAACTGAATCGGCCGGAGTTCGTGGATTAAAAAGATCTGCCCACATTATAAAAACCCCCCGGTACTGGAGACCTTTGGCAGAAGCGACAGTCTGGACCTTGATTGACTGTTCAAAAACTTTCATACGGGAATAGTAATCTTCGTTCAGCCATGTGACCGGGGCAAGAGTGCCAAGTTCTTTTAAGAAATTTTTGAAAACTTCCCGGTCTTTATGGGGTTTCCTGACATAGAGCACGCCGATTTCATGCGGATGAACAGGTATGGGATTATTGTGATACGTGACTTTTCCTTCAAGGAATTCTATAATGACTTCAATAATTTTCCGGCATTCATCTGCATGATTCTTACAGTTAAAGAGCACGGGTTTGGGACCATATCGGATAGCCTGGCTTGGATCAACCGGAACAATCGAGATGGAATCTTCGTTATTCTTCACATTTTTTTCTGTAAAATGTGCAGCAAGTTTGAGAATCTCCCGGGTATTCCGGTAATTCCGATCGAGATCAAATGCCTGATGTATTGTCCTGCCCTGAGCTTTGATACCGAGGGATTTCCAGCTTACGGAATCAATGAGTCGGATACCCTGGTTACCATCACAGACTACCAGCAGATCGCCATCGAGTGGATCCGTGAGAGCTTCAAGAATACAGGAAAACCATGTCGGGGGAAAATCCTGGGCCTCATCCACGAGAATCGCATCGTATTTTCGGGAATCCCCCGCATGATGCCGAAGATGATCGAGTAACCGGCTTCCAAGACTTGTATCATCCTCCAGATTTCCGGTTGACGGATCTTTTCTCCGAGGTGGAATGCCGTTATGTTTTGCCCACCCATCGAAATGAAAGACATTGATCCGGGAATAATCCTTAAGGACGTGTTTCAGGTAGACACTCAGGACAACATTGTAGCAGAGCAGCAGGATCTTTGCATTGCGATCCCGGTCGTGCAGCCATTTTGCCCTGGCGATAAGAAGGACTGTTTTTCCGGAGCCGGCAACTCCGTAAATAATCCGATGGCCTTCCCCGATTTTCCGGGCATTGTTTTCCTGTCTTCGATCAAGGACAACCAGACTAAAACAGTTCTCCGCTTCATCACTGGTCAGGGATTTTGAGGGGATATAACTCAGAATAATTTCCGGATGGATAATGGAACGGAGTACATCCACCTGTTCTGGCGTGAATGGTTTAATTTCCCAGTATGGATCAAAGAATCGCATCAGGGTATTCCGGATCTCGTCCGGAGATGCGTTTTCAAGTGCAACCAGTTCATCCCGGAATAATGTATTATCCGTCTTGAAAATTTCTGCAACGTTCTGGTCTTTGCGTCGTAGAATATTGTCGCGGCTTATATTGGATAATATTACAAAGTGACAGAAAGGAAAGATAAACTTATTTTTATATCTCCCCTCTTCCTGATTAAGAAGCAAGGAACGGTTGGGGCTTTTCTCACATGCTCTCGCAAGTTTCCACATATAATTTCGTGCCTGTTCCAGAGGATGAGTCTCATGCCTTTCGAGACTTTCAAAATTTATAGTTACCTCTGAATGATTTCCTCGGACAATATCATCGAGGTACCATCCTTTCACTTCGATAATTATTACACCGAGATCCGGTGCAATTACAATAAAATCAGGATGCAGGTTATTGATATTAGGTTCATAGTATACGAGATAATCATCCGGGAGTTTCTTTAGAAAAGCAAAGGTTCGTTCCTCCCCTCTCGAAGCTCTGGAGGGAAGACGATCCGGGATGAATTCTGCCATATTTTATCAATTTGATTTTACTTCATAGAACGATATTTGTTTGGATTACAAAAAAAACAATGGTCAATTAGTAACTTCTTTCCTGATATCTACACCCCCCTTCATAATTGGTACATCCCCGGTATAGCTCATTAGTTTTTGTTGCTCTGCGCCAAACAAGTGGATAACCGCATTGAGGACATTTACCCTCAAACTCTCCATGTTTCCCTTCAGACTTTTTTTCATTCATATGTTTATCTCCCATTCAGATCTTAATTTACGGAATATTTCCTGTTCAAAATTTAATCCTGTGGCAATTCTTTTGACTTTAACCATTCATTGACAACCTCCTTTGTTTCCAGAATAAGAATCTGCAAACATTGTGCGACAATTTCTGCATCGGTATCATCTGAAAAAATAAATTGTACCCGATGCCAATCGGGATTGTTTTTATCTATATACAATTCACTTTTCAGGAGGGCGGGCATTTTTCTGCCAATTTTTTCCTTTTTCTGATTTATGATATTACAAATCTCTTCATAATCCTTCCAGAACTGGATATCTATCCGGATTTCATTTTGAGAGTAACGATTCCAATCGTTAACTTCGTAAAAAATGGAATTATTTGTCCTGTTGCTTGTTTTTTTCCAGGTGTCGTAAAAATATCTGAATTGTTTGGGGTTTCGTTGGTTCCTGAATTTTCTTGGTCGTAATCCCGGGAAAAATTTCATTTTAGAATCAAAAGCATTCTTAATAGGGCTGGTTAAATCTCTATTTTTAACTGCTGGTGAGGTCATAGATTGATCCTTCCTGCACCATTGAGCAATAATGCCATAGATATCCCGGTTGCAATATATTGTAGATAACCATATATTTTTGGATTTGTGAATCAATAGAGTTCTTATCTCACAATAGATCTCGGATTTTATCTTTATCCAAAACTTACGACGCATACCCTATGCCAGCTATGGACCATTACCCCGAGTGACGCGTCAGTTCCCTTCATCAACCCCTCTGAAAAACCGTATCCCTCCTCCCCCCCTTTCCATCCCCACTCGCAAAAAATACCGAATTCCGGCACAAGATTTTAAACCGACAGCAATCCAGCCATTTAAAGCCAAAATGCCGCATTTACGGGCAGGAAAATGTACGCTAATAGACGCTTTTGGAAGGCAAAACGCAAGGGGTTTAGGGGTACAGGAGGGGTCCGGTTAAAAAAAGGCCTGTTTTGGGGGCGGGGTTCATCTCGGGATCCGGGGCATGTCCTCTCTGAAAAAGTGCCTGGATGCAGGAATCCCGGAAGCATTTGACCGTCATTCCCCCGATCCCATCCGGGCCCTCTGCGGGCTCCGATTAGCCGTTCCGGATAACGATGTGGGACAAATTCGCCAAAAAGTGGGACAAATGTTTCAGGAACCCTGCGCATCACGCCCCGATTGGCTGGAATCGGGGTTATTCGAACCCGGATCATGGACGCTAATAGACCCTTTTGGAGGGCGAAACTCAATGAGAATGGGGTGAAGGAGGGGTGGATCGAAAAGAAGGGCTGTTTTGGGGGTGGTGATCTTTACCGGAAGAAGAGCCCATTTTTTAAATCCCGGTCCGGTTAATTCCCGGTTAACAAGGGGCTGGTTTTGTCAGGCTGCAAATATTTCCGGACTACCGGAACCGCTTCCATGTTCATCAGGTACCGGGTAAATTTTCCATCCTTCCGCTGGGTGGCGATTTCATCATTGAAAAGACGATACATATGCCAAGTTACGGTAGGGCCGGACACTCCGACTGCTTCCGAAATCTCATGCCGCGTCCCGGTCGGGGACTCAAGGAGATAAAACAGGATCTTTGCTCTGGAATCGCTTTTCAGGTGCCAGATAATCTTTTTTTCCATGTCGGTATAGGCGCCGTTATTGTCGTAATACATCAAACGGCCGGATACTGAAATGTAGGTAATTTTTCCGGTCGTTTCAAGCCGGTTCAGGTGATACCTCACCGTGCCCCGGTTCATGCGGGTGGCATCCATGATCGCAGCGAGCTGGATTCCCGGGTTTTCCTGGACAAGCTCATAAATTATTTTCCGGCCTTCATGATCGAGGACGCGCCTTTTGGTCAGTCTTCGTACGCCGAACAGGGAATAGATCCTGAACGTGAAGAACAGCTCGGCGGGATACACAAGAACCGGCGAGATGGCAAGCAGGGTAAAAAAAATCATGGACTTTGGTGAAAGTTCCCAGAAGGAGATCTTCACGACATCGTCCGGAGGATTGTCGCGTAAAAAGTCATACCCCGGTTCGACAACAATAGCATTGCCGGGAAATGCAGCTGCTGTAATAGGCGCAACGAGAAAAAAGATGGCAATGAATGAGATTATTGTGGTGCGAAATGGAGCATCCATTTACTGGAAATATAGATTCGTCATCTGAATAGTTTTATCCTTGGTTCAATATGCAACAAATGTATAATCCTCAACGCCGCTGACATGGTCGCCGTAGACCCTGAAATCCCATGTTCCTGCCGGCAACGATTGTCCGGCTCCTGACATAAGAAGAACAATCCTGCCATCGGATCTCCCATCAGATGAATCGTAATAAGGACCATACACTCCAATAGGGGTATTGACCGTCAGTGACAGAGAATTTGAAACAGTCCCCCAATTCAGATCGAGGGTAAGCTGAGATATTCCCGGTTGCACATACTTTGTAAAGTAATCCGTCTCTCCCTGGACTATCGTATCATAAGCGAGGATAGAAAAAACAGGAGCCTTATCAGGGTCTCCGGGAAGAATGATAATTGTCGAATTCTGATTATCCTGCTGTGCAGAAACGATCGGTGCAAGCAGCAGTGCCGCGCTGAACAGGAGGAGTAAGACGTTCCGGTATCTTGTCATAATATCTACCGGATTCGCATTGAGTACAAGGTTACTTACCTTTTCTGTCCATTCCATCTACACGTTCGCAGCAATTGGCCGGACATGTAGAGACTTTGGACAGAAATCGTTTATCTCCCAATCTCCTTCCGCTCATTGTGGATGACCGGAGGTTGTCCCAAAAGTGAGGACAGGTTCAGGAAAGTTTGCACACTAAAATGAACCCGGTCCTGCCCGCAGGCATGAGAATGTTATCTTCTGATCTCAAGAAGTTTTTGCTCGTGCCTTCGAGCGAAGCGTATGAAAAAATGCGAAAGGAGATGAAAAACGAATGGAACTACAAAAAATAATCATTACCCTGATGGCACTGCTGCTGGCAGCGATGGCAATGGTACCGATGGGGAGTGCAGCGGATAAAAATTTTGATACGATTATAGATAGTCAAGCATATTTTGAAAAAGCGCAACAAAAGATCTCTGAAACGTATAATACAGAAAAACAGAATCTAAAAAATCTCAATATAGTTATTACAAATTATCCTACCATTAACAAAAAAATCGTAGGAATCAAAGTGCTGGATGAAAAAACAAAGATAATTTATGCAATTTATCTTGATGATGAGTTTATGGTCGTTAATCCAATTGAATATTCTGATGATGAAAATAATGCCTATTCGGAAAAATATGGAAAACTGGAGCCTGAATTAAAAGAAAAATTGAACGATCTTAAAGGTGATGAAACAATTAAGGTCTGGATATGGTTAAAAGAACCAACAGATATTGCATCTTTTATTTCCGACTCAAATGAAAAAATAAATGAACCCGCATATCTCGCTAAAGAACGAAAACTATATCGGGATAATTCGCAAGAAATGGTATCTTATCTGAATGATAAGGGATATGCCATCGACTACATAAGTGAGTATTCGCCATCCTTCTTTGCAGAATTATCCAAGAATATAATTATAGATATTGAGAAGGATCCAAACGTTACAAAAATTTACCTGTCAAGAACCCATGAATTACAATTATACAATACAGCCCAGACGGTGAATGCCAATTCAGTTTGGAATTCTGGCTATTCAGGAAGTGGCATACAGGTAGCCGTTGTTGAAAATGATGGAATTTTGTTTTCAAATCCTTACTTAGCTGATGGCAGTTATTTCAATCCTTTAAATCCAAACGTTGGTTCTCATGCAACAGCAGTTGCTGGAATTATCGCGAGTACTCATTCGGTAAATAAAGGGATCGCATACGGGGTTCCAGCATTATTAAGTGTAAATTCCGCCAGTATGGATAGTCCTGACCTGATAAATGGTACTGAATGGGCAATATCAAATTATGCAATGATTCTTCAGAATTCTTGGGGAGATTCACATACAGATGATTTATTAATGGCAATAGACCGTTATTTAGACCATGTATCTTGGACTAATCACAAAACTATTGTTGTTTCTGCAGGAAACTTAGGAAATGATAATGGACGTGTGACAAGTCCGGCAAAAGCATATAATGTGATTTCAGTCGGTGCATTTCTTGATCAGGACACTCCTTCTTGGAATGATGATACGATGGCCACCTATTCCAGTTATATCGATCCAGCTTCGACCCACGATGATCGCGAGAAACCCGAAGTTGTTGCGGTGAGTGGACAATTAGGCAGTACTACTACTGACTCAACATCTCTCTCCTCCCCATGGATAGATAATGCCGGAAGTGGGACAAGTTTTGCAGCACCCGTTATCAGCGGAGAAGCTGCATTACTTATGCAAAGACAGCCTCAATTATCAACATGGCCCGAAACAATAAAAGCGATAATAATGGCATCCGCAGTCCATAATATCGAAGGTAACAGCAGATTAAGTGAAAAGGATGGGGCCGGGGGAGTTGATATTTATAAAGCATTTGAAATTGTAAACAATAATCAATTCCAGAGTAACACCGTCACTTATTCAGATTTTCCATTGAATTATTATATTAATGCACAAGCTGGACAAAAAGTCAGAGCTGTAATCAGCTGGAATTCCCAACCCGATGATCATCATCCTCCGCTCTACGATAATCTGGTTTCAGATCTTGATCTCGTGGTATTTGGACCAACGGATAATTTCGTAACAAATTCAAACAGCTATGACAATAATTACGAGATTGTTGAATTCACGGCACCAACAACGGGTCAGTACCGGTTGCAGAATACACGTATCCGATTCGATGGAACCACGGAGCGTGTCGGCTTTGCGTATTGTTATGCCTGATTATTCTCTCCTTTTTTGTTCAGGAATACAAAAACCCGGAATAATTCTCATTTTAATTGCATGTTTTCTTGTAGCTAGTGCCTGTATCGACACCCGGCAACCTGTCCAGATTTCTCCGGCAACTACCCTGGTTCCTCCCATGGATACAACGCCATATCTCAATAATATCAATTTTAAAAACCAGTCAACACTACCTGCTGGTTCTCCGATAACTTCCGCACCCGACATCCCGGCTACCCTGAACCAGGAGATGGAGTTTCCCTTACCTGAACAAAAATGGATCACAATTGACCCCGTAGGCCGACATGCCCTTGGTGATGTGATCCCGCTTCATGGGCTAACGAATATTGACCCCGGCGACATACTTCTGGTTTCTGTTTATCCGGCTTCTATTGATGATGCGCATGAACCCTTGGAGTTTGTCTCGCGATATTATGTAGTAAAACAAATCCCTGTTTCCGGCAATAATTCAACGTTATTCCCCTGGTATACGGAGCTCGATACAAAGCACCTCATTCCTGATGAATATATTGCCAGAGTCCAGGGAGTTGTTCACTCAGCAACTGTTGCACAGCGGTTCAGGCTTTATGGTGACGCCCGGAATATGGATGCTGACCAGACCCTCATCTTTCACGAGGGGACGTTTTGGACAAATAACCAATGGAACCTTACCGTTCCTGATATAGAATCTGAAATTTCTCCGGGAAGGGCAAAAATGCAGGTCGTTTACAATGAAAGCCGGCTGGGAAGTATCTATGTGACGCCGGGATATGCCGGCCTCTGGTATTCAAAAACTCCCTATGACGAAAATACTCCCCGGCTGGGAATTATCGTGGCAGATATCGGATATGATACGGATGGAGAATATATTCGCGGAACCGTCAGCTGGAATACGAGCCTGGACACACCCCCGGACAGCTGATGGCCCGTATGTCATGCAACCAGGTGGAAGGTTATACCGGAATGAGATGCGGGATGAATGTCGGGATCCTACAATTCAGCGATATGACCGCTGGCGGGAGATAGCGGATGAGGATTTCGTGACATCAACAACCGGAAACAAAAATACCCGGTTGGACCCCGGTTCAGTGGTACTTCAGAATCTGTCGGATTTGCCTGTACCATTTACTCATAACCTGATGGCATTAACATGTGATTCATAATTTAATGGGTGGACGGGCTGATGAAAATCGTAAAACCGCAAATCATACTCATCTTTTTTCCACTAATTTCCGGATCGGTAGACGATCTGGCTAGAAAATTTATAACCCCCGTAACGAAATCAAAATTCTGTGGACATCAACAAGGTGTCCCGGAAAAGTGAGGACGGGTTCAGGAAAGTTTGCACACTAAAATGAACCCGGCCCTGCCCGCAGGCATGAGAATGTTATCTTATATTCTTATGAAGATTTTCCCATGTCATTCGAGCTAAGCAGAAGAAATGAGGAACAAATTATGAATCGATTGAAAATTTTTATCGGCCTGTTGATATTGGTAGGCATATGCATGGTCGTGCCTCCGGTATCAGCATATCAGTTTTCGATGACAACTGTCGAAAATTATGATTCTCTGGTTGACCTTTACCCGGATGGAACGATCAGTTCTACCTATGTATATAACTGGCTCACGGGGCAAGGGTGGACGCAGAAGTTTCATCAGATGGATGCCAGTGTGGATGACACGGATTTCGCTACAAATGGCGGAGCACTCAATGATGCTGACCTTCATTATCATTTTGGTCATGGAGACTGGATCAGTGGAACTACCCATGTTCAGTATAGTAATTGGCCGACTTCATCACTAGTTCGGACTGAAGTCTACAAAAAATGGGGGACAAGTCTGATATCCGCAAATAAATGGGTTGTTCTTGATGCTTGCTGGGTACTATATGATCTCCAGTGGGGGAGTGCCTTGAAACATTCCCATGGCATTCTTGGTTTTGGTTCGGCTAAAAATGTAAACTCCTATCTTTCGTCAAGTTTCCTGCAGAACTGTATCAATAATGATTACACAATTGTGCTTTCATGGCAGATGGCAACCCAGACTGTATTGGCTGGCAACAATCATCTCGTCAGGGTAATATTCGATACCCAGGATCAGTTGTGGAATGATCATCTTCCGGGTCATGGGACGGTATCGGGAAGTGAATTATTGGATGACGATACCGAATATTATGCAGAGTGGAGGACGTGATTCAAATGACAATCTCAAAAAACCATTTGCTGATAGTTAGTCTTATTCTCGCATGTGGCCTTATAGCCGTAATTGCAGTGATAGCGTTTCAGCCGAACCCTCAGAGTTTGACAGCAAATTCTTTGGAGAATCGTAACATATCCATGGCCCAGGGACAATTTGATTCCCTGACACTCAATACGGAATTTCCGAAATCACCAGAATCCATACCGGTCTATAAAATCAAATCCATCGATTTGATCCAGAATGGAAATGACGAGCAGAGCATGATGATTCGGAATACTATCCCCTCAGCATCAGAAGCCCCACCATTGGCAGAAAAATCTCTGGAGATGTATGGGGGACTCCCCAGCGATGCACAACTGGTTGATGCTGTACCTCGCTACCAGTACAAATATAACCTGACAACTATGACCACTGAAGAACAATATCCCTGGCAGACGCAGGTCCGGTACATCCAGATGCTCAATGGCTCGCCGGTTATTGGGGCTACAATCAATCTTGGCCTTGGAGAAAACGGGGAGATAACCAGCATTGTGAAGGCATGGCCGGAGTATGAGTATACTGGGGAGATGAAAATAATCTCTGTTGAAAAGGCATATGAAAAACTCATGAATCATGATACTACGGATAAATTACAGGGCAATCTTCCGGAAGGAACAAAAATCAATGATATCAAGTTTGGATACAAGCTCTACCATGAAGGGAATTCCGGGATTAAAGATCCGTATGTGAAACCCGTATGGATTTTTTATGCGGTTACGCCATTGGATCCTGAACCATTCCCGCTGATGGTGGATGCGACTTCATGAGAATCACACAATCTCTTTTTTCCGTAGAACCCGGGATTATTCCGTTTATTAAAAACCCTGATGGGTACATGATTATCAGAGAGACCGATTTAGAACTGGATATTCCGGCCAGAGTTATCCACAGTTTATGAAACTAAAACACAGTGAACCACGGAGCGTGTCGGCTTTGCGTATTGGTATGCCTGAATTATTTCATCCTTTTTTCTCCGGAACAATTCCTCTTTTGCTCTTGATAATACTCAGTTCAGTGTTAGTCAGTGGATGCATACAATCTTCTCCATCGGGAGGTTTTTGCGCAACGATATCACAAACCCCGGCCCCATCCGGGCTTGTTATTGTTATGAACCAGACTGAGATTCCCTCAAATTCCAACCTTGAATTGTACCTGGAAAATACCGGCGCCCGACCATTATTATTTCTCGATGGTAACCCGTTCACCATCGAATATTTCAGTGGGACTGACTGGATGGTGGTTGATGGACACTATGGTACCCAGGGTTCATGGAAACTTAAACCGGGTGAGATGAGCAGGGTATTAACCTGGGATCCCATGCAGTTACGAAGATTGCTGGACGCCGGAGTTTTCGACCGATCGCGTGTCAGGCAAACCGGGCAATTCAGAGTCTGTGCTCATGGATTTGCCCTCAGCAATGCTCAGGATCCTTTGGAAAATGAAATAATCTATTGCAGGGAGTTCAGGATAATCCCCTGAAACCATCATTGGTATATAATGTGAAAACATGTTCTGCCAAAATCACGTGTCCCCAAATCGAATCGTTCTAATCGGTCACACCATTCAAAGTACATTTTTAAGGATCGGGATGTTCCGAAGATTAAAACTCTTTTTATTTTTAAAAATCTATTCCAGAAAGAGGTGGGGTGAATGCTGAAGAAAAAAATAAGAAACCGGATTTGGTTTGGTCTAATTTTAATTTCCATCCTGATCATCCCGTCATGGACAAGCGCCTCGGACCTGCCAGCCACCGCACTTCCTATCTGGTCCGACCGGCTTGGGGAGTACAGGGTACTGGTCGATTGTTCTGATGATGGGAAGTATGTAATTGCGGGATCAGATTCCGGAACCCTGCGGATGTATTCAAACACTGGAAAGATCCTCTGGAGCTACCAGAAACCGGAAAAATCGATTATGTCTGTAGCCATTTCCGGCAATGGCGAGTCTGTTGCAGCGGCTTTTTTCGATCCACGGGCACCGTCATATGATGCCGGGGGAGAAATCCTGTATTTCAACCGGGGCGGGAATCTCGATTGGAAATACTATACCGGCTCGACCGTTCACCGGGTTGCACTTTCTGATGCCGGGGATATCGTTCTTGCTTCCGGCGACTCAGCTCTTTACCTGTTCGATAGAACCGGCACCTTGCAGAAAAAATTCCGGCTGAACGGAACCATATGGGGAGCAGCCCTGGCGGGCGATGGCTCCCGGGGCGTGGCAGGATTGGGACGTGATTGGGGTGAAATATTCGTGACGGACGCAAACGGCACCGCCACCTGGAATTATCCGACAGGTACCGTCATGCGTGCCGTCGGTATTTCCAGCAGCGGAGAAGCCATTGCCGGTGTTGATAATTATCATCTCTATTGGTTCAACCATACCCAGACTCCCGCATGGGACTATACCAGCAGTACCGGGTTCCGGGACATAGCCGTGTCCTCGGACGGGGAATATTGTGCAGCAGCCTCGCAGTATTTCCTGAGGTTTTTCAACCGGACCGGCTCGCTTCTCTGGGAATATGAGGATCGTGGTTATGTCGGGGGGGTTGCCATGTCAGCGAATGGAAATGAAATTATCGCAGGCATGTCCGGCGGAACCATCCTGTTCGATCAATCCGGGACCATCCTCTGGAAGTACGAAAAGGGATCGGCCTCTGTTTCCGCATCTGAAGATGGCAATTATTTTGTAGCCGGTTCAGCTTCTGAAATTTATTTCTTCAACCGGTACGGGACAACAAAAATTATGAATCCGACAATTTCCGAATCCCCGGTTAAAGCAACCGGTTCATTGCCTGTCACAACCCCGTCTGCTCCGCTTTCAATTCCCTGCATAATCATTGCAATAGGGTTCATCAGTGCTATTGTCATTCTGCAAAAGGGACGGGTTGTCTGATGAAAATCGCAAAACGGCAAATCAACTCCTTATCTTTTTAACAAATTCGCGGATCGGTAGACGATCTGGCTAGAAAATTTATAACCCCCGTAACGAAATCAAAATTCTGTGAAACTTAACAGGGTGTCCCGGAAAAGTGAGGACAGGTTCAGCAAAGTTTGCACACTAAAATGAACCCGGTCCTGCCCGCAGGCATGAGTCAATTCTCTTTAAAAAAATAATGAAGATTTGTTTCGTGCCTTCGCAATGAAAAATGAAGGGAGTACGGAAACATGACAACTTTGAAAACTGGCGTCATCCTGCTGGCACTGCTGCTGGCAGCGATGGCAATGGTACCGGTGGTGAGTGCAGCTGCGAATATGGAGGGCAAAGTCATACGTGCCTCAGCAACGCAGGAACAAGTTGATAAAATCAATGAGTTGTGGGGTAAGGACATTACCGTGATCGAGTATTACGCTCAGGTTCACCCGGAATTCCTCGTAGACATGCCTGACGAGCTCAAGGAAAAACTTGCAAAAAAGAAATGGGTCTGGCCGGAATCGCCGGTTAACGAGGCGTCATCCCGGATGACTGCCCTGTTAAATGTCCCAATCGTATGCCAGGGGCAACTTCATTCCCATCCGGCGGTCATTCATTTTTCCGGCATGACTCAGTATACTGGTGATCCTGCCCCCGATTACATGGCTTTTGCAACCTATCTTGTAGACTCGGCTGATACGGTAAAGGCATCTACCGCAGCATCAGACTATTCTCCAACCACGTACCTTAACCATGATAATATGTGGCAACCGCCAGCAGCTGGATCTTTTCACACGCACACAACTGCATTCTCAATCTCACCGGATTATGATGCAGTTCCCTATCATTCCGGAAGTATCACGTGGCCCTAAGAATTCTTTTTTTTAACAGGCAATATTGTAATTGGGAAACATTATCATGAAAAAATTTCATGAATCCCCGGTTTTTTGGATTATTCTCGTCAGCTTTTTTTCAATCGCAGTTCTTATGCCGTCAGTATCAGCAACTTCTGAAGAAGAAATGAATGCCACCCTGATGCAGCCAGTCCTGTCAGAAAATATTACCGGACAATCACATGACTTCCATTTTTTTGGGGATACGATTCTCTGGATGGATTCAGGTCTTTATCTTTATTCACTTAAGGATAATTCAACCCGGCTGATCGCGCCCGATACAGCTCCCGGGGGATGGATTTACGGCTCTGCGGTATCGGACCGATATGTTATCTGGCACCAGTATCCCGGGACACTTCACCTCCATGATATCAGCTCCGGTAAAGAACGGACTATTCCGGATGCAGCAGCAAAAGGAGCGGAAAAAACCTATTCAAAAGGAAGTGAGAATGAGACCGCACGATGGATGCCATTTGTTTATGGGGATCGTGTTGTATGGTTACAGGGATTCTCATCAGCAACCTACGGAAATTCCGATATATTTATGCTGAACCTCACGACCAATGAGGTAATTCCTGTTAATGAATCCCTTTCTGCAAAAGGCGGGTTGGCAATGAACGGGGATCATATTGTCTGGTATTCCTACAATGAAAAAAGGGATGGCACAGAGACCAGTATCTATCTTTATGATCTCTCAACGGGAAAGGAAACCGTTGTCTGGTCCGATCCGGGGTTTCAATCCCAGACCACACTATCGGAAAAATACATAGCATGGACCGATTCTCATAATCCCCTCAGTATTCCACGTCCGCTTTCACAAATCCATATTTATACTATATCCGATGGAACAACCCGGGCAATCCCTGCGACGACAATGAACCAGTACGATCCCATTCTGGCAGGAGATTACGTTATCTATACCGAATGCACACCCCATGAAAAATCGGATGGAAAACGTACGTGTAATTCAAAAATATATGACATCGTAACCGGCACGGTATTGGAATTTTCCCCGTTACGAACAGAGCGGAATATCAATACTGATTATGAGTACGACCGGAAGATCCATGGTTTTTCCAGGGGAGAATTTCTTATCGAGGAGATCAAGGATGGAAAAAGAGTGTTCGGTCTGTACAGGATTGGCAAACTCCGTTTGGATTCTCAACCAACCTCTTTAGCAGAAGATCCCGTTGTTGCCGGGGGAAATCTGACTGTCAGGAATCCCGCTGATCCATTGCCCCCGACACAACCGTCACCGGGATTTGATGTTGTATCGATTGTTTCAGCGTTCATCATAATCACCATGATCATTTACGGGAGGAAACAATAATTCCCGCTTGGACAAATCCCGGTTTGGGGGTACTTCAGATCGTGTCGGGTTTGCACATACCATTTACTCATAACCTGGTGGCATCGGAATGTCCGACCATCCTGTCGGGGAAAAATCTGATTTTATGTTTTATTACAGGCATTGAATCGAAAATAAAGGAGACTTTAAAAGATGTATTCACTCATAGGCCGGTTGCTTGATGGGAAACCGTTGAACCTCATAATTTCTCCGCTCCCCTCATTAGTAATCGAAATGGATATTTTTTTTATAGGTGCATTGCTTGCAGTAGGCCTCTTTGTACTCTTTTCACGCATGCGATCACAGAAATCAGGAGCATTGATCTTCCTTTTATTGGGACTGATATTCTCCGTGACTGCGTATCTCGTCCAGGCTTACATGAGCATCTGGTTTCCCGAACTGTTCATCCCCGGGGGACCTTATGGAACCTGGTTCACGTTCCGGAATGATCTCTCCGCGACACTGAATTATGCTGCCCTCCTTCTTGGAGTACTGGTTCCGGCTGTGTTCCTTGTTCCCTGTCTGAGGCTTTCAGCATTGTGGAGATCCCTGCTTCTCCTGTGTACATTGATCGTAACTTCAACTATCTATTATTCCTATATTTTCTCGGTAACGATCATTCCGGGCAGCGGTATCAGCTTACCCGGATGGATTCTGGCCATTTCACCGTTCCTTGCATCGATTGCCATCGCAGCGGGAATCCTCGGGTATTTCCTCGTTCTTCGGGAAATCTTTGACAGGATCTCAACATGGCCTGTTCGAATCATTTTTTTTATAACCGTGACAGCATCCGCACTTCTCTTTACATACCCGACCGCAGGTGCAGTGTATGCAGTAATCGCTCTGATCGCATGGCCTCCGATCACAAAAAGCGGGAGCGGAATAAGGCCGGACAGGCTTGTTGCGTGTATGGCAGGTCTGGGCGCAGCATGCGAGATTTTTGGTTCATTTTTTGCTGCAATGGGCCCCGATGTCGGCAGGTTCGTCCCCGTATGGATTTTTCCGCTCCTTTTCCTGGCACTCATAACGCTTGTACCTGCACCATATCTCCTGCCACGAATTAACCCGGCATCACAACGCATCACCGTTTTTTGTGTAACCTGGGGAACAGGAATATTGATTGCACTTACCAGTGTGATCGGCCCTTTGGGAATTTTTATGCAACCGGATCGTCTACCCCAAACACTGGTATCTATTATAGTGAATGTCGTTCTGGGTGCAGGCTTCGCAATGATTTTATATGCCGTGCTCCAAAAAATAATCAAAACCGGCCATGACTGAAATTATCAGATATAAGTACCTGATTTTCCGGGAGTGATACGTATACCTGAACTCTTATTTTTCAGAGAGAAAAAGGCGGGGAATTGTTCGGGTTTCCGGGCTGGAACAAGAACCGGGTCAAACAATTTCATCTGTGAGGTCATATGATGGCAAGCGGAACGCAGAAATCGTGGCAAATCCCTTCATTTTCTCACGCTGTTGTTATTTCCTGTGCCATCGCAGCCCTCTGGCTGATCCCGGGTCTTGTGATTTTAATGCAGGGTGAGGGATCGGGATCCGGGTTGTGGGGTATTCTTACAATTATCGCGATACCAGTAACCGTTATCGCCCCACTCGTTTACGGCTGGTATACACGAGATACGATCGGAGCAGTGATCCTCGGATTATTGCCGTTCCTCCTGGTAATGGGAATTTCGGGAACTCTCCCCGGCAACATCCCGGGCGGGAGCGATCATCTGGCGGCTTCTGTTCTCTATATTGTGTCGCTGAGTCTCGTAGGAGGGGTCGAAGGCTTTCTTGCTGCAAAGAAAAACCTGAAATCACTCGTTATCGGGATATTCCTTGCAGGAGTGTGGATTGGAATTTTCTTGAGTGGAATCAATTAAATTTTCCCCCAAAAATTCTCACTTCTCCTTCTTTCCTGAAACAACCCCGGGTATAATTCATGCGGATTGCATTGTCCCATCCGCCACGTATTCTCCAGTGAATTACACGAATAATACAATTTTAATAAATTTGACAAAGAATCAAAAAAACGGTCTTTAACCCCTGCTTGCTGTGAAGCATAGCACTGATGAGCATCGGACTTCCCCAATCCAACCACACACCTGTCCCGTATCGCTCTTTCGATAATTGTTAGACAAGAAAAACCATAGAAAATCAGCGACACCCTGCATAAAAAACAGGAGGTGGGATAAGAACTCCCCTGCCCCACATTGAGTTCTTATTACAGGGATTCAAGAATCTTTTTTATCTCACTCTCTAATCGGGGCAGATCGTTTTTCACCGTGCTCCAGACTTCCCCAAGATCGATCCCGAAGTACTGATGAACGAGAAGATGGCGCATAGCAATGATATCCTGCCAGGGCACCGATGAATATGATCTCCGGAATTCCGGGGAGAGGCCATTTGCTGCTTCACCAATGATCTGGATATGATAAAGGGTCCAGATCTGGATGAGATCAGATCCGGTAAATTCTTCTTTTGTTGGAGGAATTTTTTCCCTGATTCTTCCAATCGCTTCGACAATATCGTTGAGCCGGTCAGAATCGGATCTCATAAAGGAACCGCTTCCTGTATTACTACAGACCGGATCCGTTCCTTCAGACCATTGACAGAAGCAACATCAACCGTGCATCCAAGCAACTCCGACAATTCCCGCTGGAAGGCCGCGTGGGTGAGAAGAGATGCATTCTCCGGAAATTCTACCAGGAAATCGATGTCGCTCTTTTCATGGGCTTCATGTCGGGCCACCGATCCGAAAACCCGGATATTTTTTATGCCAAACCGATCGGCGAGAGCAAATATTTCCTCCCGTTTTGTTTCGAGCAGTTTGTAGATGTCCATAGAGATCCCTTGTATGAGATAGATTTGCCGGAATGCATATTAATGCACTGCCTGATGGGGTAGCTGAATGATAACCCCGAGAGTGCCTCACACTTGCTAAGGGGTAGAGCCCCTTTTGAACATCAAACCCCTCCTAAATATCCCATCTCCTAACCCCCAATCCGGCCTTTCTCCACCCCCGGATTCCCCCTCCCGGCACCCCTTTTCCGGCATAATCTGCAAAAACAGGTACACTTTTACACACTTTTTCAAAAAAACTATTTTCCGCACGATTCGCGCCAAACGGAGTATTTTCCATCGAACTGTAAAACGCTAATAGACGCTTTCCAGGGGCAAAACGCATGGGCGGCAGGGGTCCAGGATGGGTCTGGTGAAAAGAAAGCCTGTTTTGGGGGTCGGTATATGATAGCGGGGAAACAACCGGTCAGAAAAAACTGCATCCCGGAAAGCGTCCTGGAAGCATCCCGCACTCTCGTTTTCCCGATCCTATCCGGCCCCTGTAAGGGCTCCGATTAGCCATTCCGGATAATGATGTGGGACAAATTCGCCAAAAAGCAGGACTAATGTTTTAGGAATCCTGTGTATAGTGCTCCGATTGCCTGGATTACGGGTTAATCGGGCCCGGAACATGGACGCTAATAGACCCTTTTGGAGGGCGAAACTCAAAGAGAATGGGGAATAGGAGGGATGGATCGAAAAGAAAGGTTGTTTTGGGGGATGGTATCCGTGTCGGGATTACACAATATACGTGAAAAAACGGATGTTTGTAAGGTCAGGTTGTATCAGAACCGGAGCCAGGATTTTTCTGACAGAATCCTGTGAATTATTATCAGAAATTTCCGGTCAAAATCCCACATGGTACGAAAATCTGTGACATGGACAACCCGGCACATCAGCCCGGTTCGTACATTGAAAAAAATGATGGTACAATCGGTTGCCAGGCGTGTATCCATACCGAGGGAATATTGTTAAAGTCACGTGAAGAGTAATAATTCCTATGGAAAAAATCTGGTATTCGTTAGTATTAGGAGTGGTTGCATTTGCAACCGGTGCTCTGTTAAGTATCCTTGTGAACGGACAGATTAACTGGATACCAGCGCTCGGACCCGCAATCGGGGTAATCATAGCATCATTTTTTATCCGGCCAAAATAATCCCGGTTATTTTTTTTAAGAGATCCGGCTGAATTCTCATGCAACTGGAACCCCCGGCTGTACAACCCGGCTATGACCTGCGGGTCGAATTTTTTCTCAATACTCCTTCTTTCCCGGCACAACGCCCCGCACCCCGCCCCGGGGTCGGCAACATCGCCGGCATACCGCGAGATCATGTGGCAATGGCAGTGCATCACGATCTGGCCGGCATAATACGAATTATTGTCGGAAAAATTTCCTGTTACAAAAGAATTATCGCTTCCTGTGATAGAGTATCCAATAACATATCATGGATGTGCTGTCATGCTCGTCAAATTTGAAATTTGTTCTGATGGCAAATACTGGTGCGGCCGGGGAATTGGTGTTGATATTTTCACCCAGGGAAAAACACCCGATGAGCTGATGGCAAATATCCGTGAAGCAGTTGAACTTCATTTTGAAGAAGAACTGGGCAAAGGCGAGAGTATCCGTATCCTTTCTATATCAGAGACCGAGGTTGGTACTGTTGCCCGGGCTGCCGGTTGTTAGCGGAAAAGATCTCATCAAAGTCTTATCCCGGCTTGGGTTCCCGCTTTGTCATCCATGCATGACGATCTCAAATTTTTAGCCATGATTACCATGTTTTTTATCCGGTATGCCATGCCGTAAAACTAATCCCCTGATACGAACAATTACCTTTGATGGCAGCGCAGGCAGCATCGCGGGCCCCGACTGATAATCCTGCAAAGAAAAATACCGGTCGGCCAAAAAAAACAGATAAGAAGGGCAAAAATGCCCTGACTACACTTTCAGAGTATTCCCTTTCTGAATTTCTCGAAAATGAACCCGATCTCTATTCAGTATCTGATCTGAAAGTACGATACAAATGAAAGCAAAAATAGTTCTGGTCCAATTTCCTTTTACCGATCTTTCCAGAACAAAGCTCCGGCCGGCACTTGTCATTCATGAAAATGATCAGGACGTGATTGTGGCATTTATTTCTTCAAAAATATATCCGTCGCTCAAAGAATCCGATCTACTCATAACAACCGATCATCCGGGATTCCGTTCGACCGGCTTGAAAATTTCTTCTGTCATAAAATTTGACAAAATTGCCACACTGTCAAAGACCCTGATTGAAGGTGAAATTGGAAACGTTCAGCCCGATCTCGCTGATGAATGTAATGACATCATGCGATCCGTTTTTCGGTTCTGATCCCGGCTTTCCCTCATTCTCCGTATGATCTCCGGTTCTATTTTCAGGGAATACGGCCGGTGTCCTCCTGGACCAGAAACCTCCCGGCAACAAAACCCGGATATTCCCGCAGATATCTCCGGCCCTCAGTACTCCTTCTTTCCCGGCACAACGCCCCGCACCCCGCCCCGGGGATCGGCAACATCGCCGGCATACCGCGGGATCATGTGGCAATGGCAGTGCATCACGGTCTGGCCGGCTGCCGCCCCGACATTAAACCCGATGTTGTAACCGGCCGGCCTGAAATTTTCCTCGATCACTTTTTTGCAGTCATCGATGAGCGAGATCATTGCCTGTTTTTCTTCCGGGGTCATCGAGAAAAAATCCGGCGTGTGCCGGAACGGCATGATAAGCAGGTGCCCTTTGCTGACGGGGAACCGGTCCCAGCGGGCATAGCAGAGATCGTTTCGTGCTGCCATCTCATCGACAAAGGGATTGCAGAACGGGCATCTGGCTGGCTCCATGCAGGAAACGTTCGGCCTGCAATAAGATATTAGTTTCACTTTTCCTGCCGGGCCGGGATTGGATCCCGCAGGCTGCGGGGCAGGGTTCCGGGTGATACGCCTCCCGGTATCCGGTCAAAAATTTTCTCCAGGTCCCCCCGGGCATCTTCTCCCGATGCATCGGATAAACGTTTTCACGTACGGAAAAATCTCCCGGGTTTCCGGCATTGCATGCATTTGGCAGGCTCCTGGTTTTCCATGTCACAAGGAATTACGGGCTGGAATTATCACAGAAGTAACGGTAAGGCCACCAGAAAACTTATGCAATCGGGAATTATTCTGTAATTTTTAAAAAAACAGAACAAATCATTCGGGAATTTTTCCCGGAAAAAAAGGAAAATCAGGATCAGTATCCGGCCATGGGGGTATTCGTGGTGCTTGTTGCAGCCGGTTTAAAACCGGCAACATCGGCAACAAACCATATGTTGTTGATCCCCTGGCCTTTCATGTCGCCCGGCATGGTATCCGATGCATAATAGTAGAGCGGCGAGCCCTTGTACGTAGTCTGCATTGTACCATCCGCCCGGGTAATGGTTCCGAAGTCCGCAGCAGAAAGCGGGGGAGATACGGTTATCGTCTCAACGGTAAAGGCCGGCCAGATAGCAGCACATTGCCCGGCACAGGCACTTGCACCACTGGTGGGAATATCGTTTGCGAAGTAATAGAGTGTTTTTCCATTGGAATCCACAAGAATAGTACCAAGTGACGTACTGGAAGTTCCGATCGTATCGGAAGACGGGGTTGATGTTGCCTGTGGGGTCTGGACTGCCGGCTGTTGTTGCGTGCATCCGGTAATGAAGAAGCCTGCAAGGACGACCAGCACAAGAAGAAGGATTGCTCTGTTTTTCATAAAACCAGCTTTTATATGAGCGTGATTATCACAGGACATAATAAGGATATGCCTTTTTTACATTTTGAGAAATGAACCGGGTAAGGAAGAGCAGGGCCGGGACGGGAAAAATATGATGCACAGCGATGATCGGTCCTGAGCCAGGGCCCTCACCCGGATGGCTGAACACCGGCTCCTGTCGGAATACACGGGCCATGGATAAAAATTCCGGTAATTACCTTCCCGCACTCTGCTGCGGGTTCCGGAACATTTTTTTTTAATCCCTTGAAAAAAATTCAGATTTGTTCCCGTTTTTTTGGATACACAAACCTGCCGGGTTTATCTGCATTCCCGTTTCAAGAGATTTTATGAAAGGTATTTTTATTCTCCTGGTCGTCATTCTTGCTGTGCTTGCCTGCGGGTGCACGGCAGCATCTCCCTCTGTAACGCCAACTGAAACTCCGGCAGCATCAATTGCTGTGCCCGACATCACCGGCACCTGGACCGGCTCCATGCAGGGCTACGATGAAGGTACCGGGTTCTCAACATATCCCAATATGAGCATCGCAGTGGTAGTAACCGAACAGCATGACCGGATATTTGCCGGGTATGTCCTGTTCCGGTGGAACGGCGGAGAATCAAAAACGGATCTGGCCGGGGTTATCGGCCGCGATGGCAGGACGATTTCAATGATCGAGAAGGACAACGGATACACGTTTGGCGAGATCCTTGGTAAGGATGAGATCGAACTGACCTACCTCTACGATGGCACACCCGCCTACAGCGTTGCGGTCGATACGCTGAAGAGGGTATAACTCCTGTATTCAGGCAACAGGATCTTTTTTTACTTTGTCATGAAAATTTTGAGTTTTGTCGACGATATTCAACTCAACCGGAAATTGAATTCGCAAAGCAAAATTTTCATTGCTTGGGTGCGAAGTCTTTGACTTCATGCGGGTTTTTTTTAAAAATTCCGGGCCGGGATTGCACTGCCGGAAAAATCCGGGCTTGTGGAAATGCAGATCCGGGAGCCGGGTCTTCCTGAACCCGGCACGAAGCCGGGAGTATCCGGATGCCCGGTATTTGACAATCTTCATAGCGATTTACCGGCAATATGATCGTATGAATGCATACGCCCCTGTGGTGATTCTTCTCATCCTCGCAGCGACCCTCGTGCTTGCAGGCTGTACCGCACCGGCAGCAGATACCCGGGATGCGGATATGAACGCAGCAGCAGCCGGGCTCACATCTTCCATCGATGCCGGCCTTGGCGAGATAAAAGCCGGGCTCAAAAATACGTCGGCCGAACTTTCCACGACCGGGCTTTCCGGCCCGGGTGCAGAAGAAGCCCTCGCCCGGAATCTCGGGAACTATCCATGGGCATTTTCATCCATCGCGGTATCAAAGGACGGGATTGTCATGGCCGCAGTTCCTGATAACCCGGTTGTACGGCCCGGCCTGAACATGAGCGGCCGGGTCCAGATCGATGAGGCCATCGCTGCAAAGGTTCCGCAGGTCAGCCGCCTGTTCCGGATGGAAGAAGGAACCTATGCAGTATCGCAGACGTACCCGGTCTTTTTGCCATCCGGGGAATATCTTGGGTATATCGATATCACGTACCCCCCGGAAATTTTCCTTTCCCGGTACACCGGGCCGGTCATGAACCGGACGGGCTATGATGTCTGGGTAATCCAGGATGACGGGACCGAGATCTACGATACCTCTCCTGGTGAAATACGGAAAAATATCATAACCGATGAGGTCTATGCAGATCCTTCCGTCAGGGCAGTTGCTGCACGTATTGTCAATAATCCATCCGGCACAGGAACCTACACCTTCTGGGATCGCGACTGGAACGGGAATATTACCAAGACCGCAGTCTGGGAGACAGCCGGGATCGACGGGGCTGAATGGCGTATCGGGGTCACCCGGGAAGAAAAGGCAGCGTAAAAACCGGTGGGAAAAATACGGGACGGACCTTTCCGGCCCGGGATCCGACCAGCCCCGGGATTTCCTCTCTTTTTTCATCCGGTTTTTGTAACAATGAACCATATTACGCTATGAAACTGGTAAACCCATGATGAATTGTAATGTCATCTTTTAAAAACCCGGAATGAATGCCGTGACTCCCATCAGCATTTTTTCGGTTGCCGAACCTCCTGAACCTCCAGCCCCGTATCTATAACTCCCTACCCGTTGTCTCATCATAAATTATGTGAAATGAATGTATTCCCGGATCCAGGCAGCTGGTATCGTTAATCCGGGCATTGCCCCTCTATGCAATCCGCACATGAATCACAGAATTTATCGTTATTAAAAATAACCGCTACACGTTCCTATTATGTCCATAAAGAATACTTTTGTCATCCTTGGTTTTGTCCTGGTGCTCATCCTTGCTGCGGGATGCACCCAGCCTCAGGCCGGGACACAACCCACGACTGAAAAACTTGACGGCTTTGATGCGTTCGTCACCCAGAAACTGGCGGAATATGAAGTCCCGGGTGCTGTTGTGGGTATTGTCGAGAACGACACGGTCATATACCTTAAGGGGTATGGTGTGCGGGAACTGGGGAAACCGGAGACCGTGGATCCCGATACCCGGTTCCAGATTGCATCGGTCTCCAAGTATGTTACTGCCGGTGCTGTCGGCAGTCTTGTTGACGAAGGGAAACTGGACTGGGACACACCGGTTGTTGCCTACCTTCCGGGTCTTGTGCTGGAAGATCCGTATGTCACCCGGCATGTGACGCTCCGGGACCTGCTTGCCCACCGGACCGGGTTCAGGCATTTTGATGGGGACCTGCTGGGAAGGCTTGGTTACACCAACAGCGAGCAGCTTTCACGGCTGCGCTATCTTGATCTCGGGTACAGTTTCCGTGAAACATACTCCTATTCGAATGCAGGCTTCTTCATTGCCGGTGAGGCTGCAGCCACGGTCGATAACCGGAGCTGGGAGGATCTGACCGATGCCCGGATCATCCGGCCGCTTAATATGACGCGTTCTGGAGCCCATCCCGAAACCCTGTACCTCGATGACAATCATGTCTCCGGTCATGCCGGTACTCCCGGTAATATCACAACCATACCGCTCGAAGAGGCAGGTTTCCCTGCTGCAGGCCAGGTTGTTTCAACCGGGCGGGACATGACACAATGGCTGCGGATGATGCTCAATAACGGGTCGGTTGATGGCACCCACGTGCTCACTCCAGAAACTGTGAAAGAGATCCACGCCGCAAGTCTTGTTGCCGGGCGCAGCGGACCTCTTAATGATCTGAACGGGGCTGTCGGCCTTGGCTCAGACTCGTATCATTTCCTGAGTGAGCGGGTCATTGAGAAGAACGGGGCATTGGATGGGGTACGGGCAATCGTGATCCTTATCCCCGGGAAGAATGCCGGGCTCGTGGTTATCGCAAACAAACAGCTGACAGTATTCCCGGAGGCTTTGAGGGATGAGTTCCTCGAGCGGTATATCGGAAGGAGTGGCGTTGACCTGCAGGCACGGGAGAAGATCAACCAGCAGGGCTGGTACTCTCTCCTCAGGAGCATCGAAGTGCCAAAAGATGTAAAGCCTGCAACGATCGCTCCGTCCGCTATCGCAGGGACTTATACAAGCAACCTGTATGGTACGATGATCGTAAGCGAGGGTGCGGATGCCGGGAATATGACCGTCCATCTTGGTCCCGTCAGGTACTACGGGACCCTTATGCACCAGACGGGGGATACCTGGTATCTCTCGTGGCCGAACCCTGACGATAATGTCGGGTATCTCACGTTCACGGCAATCCCGTCAGGAACCATTACCGGCATCACGTCCGATGAGTTCGGCCCGTTTACGCGGGTCTGAATCCCCTCAATATCTTCGGGTTGATGGTGAGCCGGCTGTCTGACCCATTCATTTTTCAGGTTAATATTCTTCGAATTGGTGTTGATCAGGGTAGTAGTCCCCGACAATTGAATATATAGATGTGATTGGAAAGTACTTTATCTAAGAACGTACTATAAAAATTCAATGAAGAAGCGGTATATCGTTGAATTAACACAACAAGAGAGGAAACACC
>Ga0074198_1000420_pt1 | contig 46539 bp, 40 predicted proteins | sample EPASupsiteSAE323_FD_64527 | JGI IMG/M metagenome (GOLD analysis project Ga0074198, IMG submission 64527) | Bioremediated contaminated groundwater from EPA Superfund site, New Mexico - Sample SAE3-23 | ecosystem: Environmental > Aquatic > Deep subsurface > Groundwater > Contaminated ... | reverse complement strand
AAGAATTACCTGACTGGTAATTTTGTATACGCGATCTAGGTCGCAGTCCAGCCTACATTAGCAATTCAGGGTTAGTTTTAAAACCGAGATCTAAGCCTCAAAAATAAAACAACCTGCACTACCCAAAAAAAGATTAGATTTCTGAATATTTCCGTTTTTCATTCGTCAAGCATGAGGCGAAGCCTCATAGGGGTTTTATACACAAAATATATATAACACGTTATCGAGTATAATCCATGCTTACATTCATTCTTCTAGGACGATTAACGAATCTGGCTATGGAACAGGCAGGCGGGTTTGAAGAGAGGGACAGGATTGCAACAAGAATTATTGAGAAAGCAGGAGGAAAACTGCTTTCACTTCATTATACCTATGGGCAGTATGACTTTGTAGCAATAATTGAAGCCCCTTCTGAGGAAGCTATGACTTTAATTCTCCTTGGATTAGGGAGATTCAGCACGGTATGCTCTGAGACTCTTTTGGCCATCAAACCAGAAGAACTCTACTCGGTTGCCGGAAAAATGTATAAACATGATTTATAAATTAAAAAGTGATATACCGGTTAATTATAGCAATATTTTTAAATCGTCCCGGCCGACGATAAGTCCGGCGTGATTTGAATATTCTTCCTCAATTTTTTCTCTCTGTTTTAATGAAGTGTAAAGATCTGCAGCAAAGTGAACCAGGGCAAGACGTTTTGTCCCGGTTTTAATGGCGTATGATATCGCAGTTTCTGGATTCATATGAGGCCAGCCCGGGTTTTCCAGGCCTGGCAGATATGAACATTCGGTAATCAAAAGATCTGTACCTGATCCAAGATCTATTATCCCCTGACATGGCCCGGTATCTGTACAAAAAGCAATTTTCATGCCTATATCAAACCAGTACCCGTATACAGGCTGAGTATGTTCAAGTAAAGCTGTTTTTACAGGAAAAGGGAGATTAGACATACCGACAGGTAATTCTTCTATGGTAAGATTATATGAAAGTTCAGATATTGGTACTGTATAAGGATATCCTATAAATTCTGTAAGATATTTTTTGTTTCCGGGAAGACAATAAATTTTTAACCCGTTTTCAAATTTACATCTTGCTAGAGTATGAAGTCCGGATATATGATCAAGATGAAGATGAGAGATAAACAATACTGCAGGTTTATCTACATATGGGTAAAGATCCGGAATTTTATGAAAACCATCCCCTGCATCCAGGATAATCAGAGTATCTGGTGTGTCAACCAGTATACATAATGTATTTCCGGTATCTGATGAATACCATCCGTTTGTTCCAAGGAAAGTTACCGATATTGGTGAAATGTCCGTATTTGGCACACATTACTGTACTTCACCAAAATATAAGGGCGTTTCGAATCTTTCCAAATGATTCCAAATTCATTATACTAGAATTTAACCAATTACTATTATGGAGCAGGTAATCTCTGCAATTAGAAAGGAGCTATTGGAAAACAGTGATGAAAAAACAAGAAAGAGTACAGAACATTTTTTTAAGGAAGATATTCAGGTTTACGGAGTAAAAACAAAGATTGTAGGTGATATAGCAAAAAAATACTGGAAAGAAGTAAAATCTCGTGAAAAAACAGAGATCTACAAATTATGTGAAGAGTTGTACCAATCAGGTTACTGCGAAGAGGCTTTTGTTGTCTCATCATGGATTCCAAGAATAAAGGAACAATTTGTACCGGAGGATATTTTTATATTTAAATCCTGGATTGAAAAGTATATCACCAACTGGGCAGCATGTGACGGTTTTTGTAATCATTCCATCGGTGATTTTATAGATATGTACCCGGAATACATCGAAGAATTGAAGCGATGGACAAAATCAGAAAACCGGTGGATGAGAAGGGCTTCAGCAGTATCACTTATTATCCCAGCCAAAAAAGGCAGATATCTGAAAGATGTAATCGATATTGCCGATCTTTTGCTTACTGATGATGATGATATGGTGAGAAAAGGATACGGATGGTTGCTTAAAGAAGCAAGCAGGAATCACCAGGATGAGATATTTGAATATGTAATAAAGAATAAAGCAATAATGCCGAGAACATCCCTTAGATATGCTATTGAATTAATGCCACCAGAACGAAGATCAATTGCAATGGACAAGAGTGGAATTAAAAAATAAGGTTCTTTATTAATCAGACCAGATATCAGAAGAGGGTAGATCAGGATCTTCCAAATATTTTACTACAAGATTTGTAACTTCCGGATTTCTAGGGAGATAAATATGACAATAGTGATAAGCCCTGTCCTTAAGAAAATTTGGATCCTCTGGAACTATATCAAACTCTTTACCAGGAAGATATGAATCAGCATGAGGAATTACTCCATCCCCAAGCCATGTCTTCTTCCATGTATTATCCGGGCATAATACCCAGGTTTTTCCATTGAGTCTTGGGAAAAATTCAGGATCACCTGTCCTGTTGGCTCCGATTACATTCCGGTAGTGAATATCATCTCGAAGCCCGGCTTTGCATAATTCACTCATTTCCCTGCACCTGATCCTGATGCCTTGGACATTTGTGTCCAACGAGGGGATATACTGTTTAGGGACAAATTCTCCGGATAAAGCCTTAATAATTTTAGGTCCATATATTGGATCATTAAAGATCTCAGCCATTGAAGAACCCCTGTTTGGAACGCCAATCTCAATTAACTGTCGTACCTTTTCCTTTCTCTTTTTACCGTCAATTACTTCAAGATAGTACCTGGTAATATTTCCACCCATTGAATGACAGACAATATCTACATTCCCGTTATATTCTAAAGAATTTCGTTTTTTTCGGATAAAATGCATTAATTCCATAGATATTTCTTTTATTGTAGCTTCGTAAAGATGAGAGTACTGAAAACTCCATATAAAATCTCTGGGCAGAGTTATCTTCTCTATCAGTCTGTTCCAGATTCCAGGATGACTTTTCCATCCATGAACTAATATTATTGGAATTTGTTTAATATTATTCATATCTTATATAGTTTAATACGGGTAATAAATTCAGGAAACAATCCTAAACAGAATTTCTGATACATTATATAAGGAATAGTTGTAACAATACTGATTAATTAATAGGATGTAAAGATGGAAAAAAGTATCAGCATAAATCCATGTCTCAAGGAGTAGTAAGAACAAATAATTACTTTAAAAGGATTTGGATAGTGATAATTACAAAAGAGTCATGGTATTAATTATCTTTATAATAAGATTATACGATATCTTTGGTAGAATTTATGAAGAGACTTTCCTGGCAACCATATAAAAAGATTTTTCAGGAAATTACCGAAATAATAAGTATAAATGAAGAAGATATAGAACCATTCCTTTCTTCATCACTTAATGAATGTACAAGGCATGATCCTTCAGGAAACCTGGAGATTCTAGGAGTTTCTGCATCCCTTATTGCATACCTTGAATATCTTTTCCATGAAGCCGAAGGCCCATATTCCCAGAATTTTAAATATTATGCAGATGTTATAACAAAAGTATTTATGAATAATTTCAATCTTCGGGATTTCATTAATATTAATTCTGCTGATACTCTTGCCAATATGATCCTCAACCGAAGGGGTAAACTTAAATTTTTGATTGCCGATCAATTTGAACTTTTTATAACATTACAATTATGGAAACAATCAGGCCTTATACCTGTATATTCTGAAGATGTACTGGATGCTGTCCTAAATAAACCAACTATTCGCGACCGGATAGAACATGGAGATCCTGAACTGATTATAAGACTCATTGATGTTTTTCCTGGTCATCATAACGAGATAAATCCCCATAACCTCACTCGGGAGGAACTGATTAATACTCATGCCTTATTAGTTCCGCCTCCATCAGAACGCCGTTATAAACAGGTTTTAAATTCTGCTTTATTAGAGGGAAAAGACTTAAGAACACAAATTAAAAACGAAGAACACCGGGTTTTACCTATGCAAATGAGAAGAAACCGATTTCTTGCCTTCCTTGTAAGAGAATATTACCATAATGCCTGTCAAATATGTTCTTTAATTGGTGAAACCTTAAAAAACAGGACAAGTGTCCATCATATAATACCATTGTCAGAAGGGGGAAAAGATACTGCAGATAACATGTTTGTCACATGCAAATATCACCATCAGCAGATACATGCAGGAGATATAAGATTATGTTTAAATGAGCGATATATAACAATTTTCTTCCCGGAATTATCATTTAAGATAAAAAGATTTGAGTAACCAGAAAAATGCAGACCCGGAAAAATAAAAGATAAATAACTACTTAGTTATCAGGTATTAAGTCCAAGGGTTTTTCGTGTATCATCCATATCTGTTCCGGTCTTAAGCCTTCCACCATACAATAATTTTATAGCCTCTTTATCAAGGTCAGATAATTCTGTATTCATTTTTCCACCAACCTGGTAGAAAAAACTATCTGGTTCTGAATAGGTTGTTCCATGCATCCCCATGCTATAAAGCACCCCATATAACATGTAATACTGCCTCTCTTCTGCAGTTAAAGAATCAAGCAAATACAGATGATCATCTCCTACCATGCCAATAAGTTTTCCATCAGAATCTTTAATCAGATGTTCCCCATTCTTGCGGTCATCCTCATAATCATCAAGCATATTTTGCGGGATGATCTTAATATTATAGAAATTATAAGGCACCTCTTCATAGTTAGTCTTCAGGAATCCTAAAGAGAGTTCTTCGTCCTCAAATTGTGTAGTATCAGAGAGAGAATTTAGTAACTGAGCCAATTTCAAAAGGTATGATGTATCATCCTTGGTATAATATGCATCCAACCAAAACTGATAATCTTTATTTGACTTAAATAAATTTAATTTGGCGTTATCATTACCATAGACAATATCAATAAGATGTTCAGCTACATCCTGTTTTTCAAACACTTTATTGGTTTTTCCAGATTCCTGCTGAAGATTGATAAGGTCTCCCCTTAAGTACAAAACCTTTGATGAGACAATACCTATCAAATCTCCTTTTTCATTCTGGATAGAATATTCATCGTTAGATTTCTCGTTATTTATCTTTTCAAGATCTTCCGGAGAGATTATCCTTATATTGTAAAAATAACGCTCATCAGAAATATTATCTGAATCTATACTATTTTTGGTTTCCTTTTTATTGTAAATTTCTCCGCTGTTTTTGACTTGAAGGTCTGATGAAACACTTACATCATTTTCATCTGTTATTTTTGTATCTTCCTGGATAGTATTACTTAAATTTTTATTATTAGAATTTGTCTGAGTTGTGCATCCTGCTAAGAGGATTGCAATTATAATAATAAAGATCACAGATGTTACAATTCTTTTTTTCATTACAAATCTCCTATAATAAGATCTAATTATTGTATAATTTTCTGATACATAGTAAAAAACTTTTTTAATTTGGTAAGATATTTCAGTCTTGAGAAGGAAATCCCAGGGCCTTTTTTATGCTATCCATATCCATATCCTTTTTAATCCTCCCTCCATATACTAGTTTAATTGCATCTGTATCCATAGATGAAAGGTTTGTGTCCCTATAGTTTAATTTATAAAAGAAACTATCTTTATCTATACTCTCGCCATGAAAACCCATGCTGAATAAGAGTCCTTTGAGTAGGAAATATCTGCGTTCATCTCCTTTAAGATAACTTTGGAGCCATAGCCGATCTTTACTTACAATTCCAACAATATCTCCCTTTTCATTCTTCAGTAACTGTTCAGTATCTGTCTTTCTGTCATCAAGTTTTTCTGAAAAGAGATCGTTATCAACAAAACCGATCTTATAATATTGATAAGGAACAGGATTGTAATTTGGGTGGTAGGTAGGAAGTCCGATCTCTTCATCTTCAATTGAGACTGTTTCGGAGAGATCGTTAAACTGGTTAATAAAATCATTCATATCCAGAAGATCCTGTTTAGTATACATGGCATCAAACCAGATAAGATATTTTTGTGAACCAGAAAAGAGATCTATCTTATGATTATCAAGACCAAATACAATGTTAGTAAGATGTTGACCTATCTTTATCTTTGTATCATCATCGGCAGTTTCATTGAAAGGAAATATCTTTTCATTAAGATCTCCTCTCAAATATAATGTACCGGGAATTATTACCCCAATATTCAGACCTTTTTTAATTTTTAAAGTCGTTACTTTGTGTTTGTTGTTTTGTATAACATTATTTAACATATTTGGGGATACAATTTTTATCTCAAAAGATGAAACCGGCTTTTTTGTCTCAATATTTACAAATGAATTATTTATTGAACTATTCTCAATATTTTCGGCCACAGTTACAGACATAATAAAAAAAATTATAATAAGGATTAATAAAATTAAAAGATCATCTTTTATTATCATATTAATTATTACTATATTCTCTTTATTAGTATATTTACCTAAAATTAATTGCAAAATATTTTTTTATAATATAATATTTTCTGATAAATTAGTATTAAGATAATTTCTACTAACTTTATCAATAATAATATCAAATATTTATAAATAAATTAAATTTTCCCAAAATGAAAGAGGTTACAGATGGATCTAAAAGGAAGTAAAACTGAAAAAAATTTACTTGCAGCATTTGCCGGAGAAACTCAGGCGCGGACAAGATATAATTATTTTGCAAGTGTAGCAAAAAAAGAAGGTTATGAACAGATCTCTGAAATATTTAATGAAACGGCCGATAATGAAAAAGAGCATGCCAAACTTTTCTTTAAACTTCTCCAGGGAGGAGATGTAGAGATTTACGCATCTTATCCCGCCGGGATGATTCGTAATACGCATGATAATCTTCTAAATGCAGCAGAAGGAGAAAAACATGAATGGGGAACTCTTTATCCTGAGTTTGCAAAAATTGCAGATTCAGAAGGATTTAATGATATAGCCCATACATTCAGGCAGGTTGCAAAAGTAGAAGTATTACACGAAAAACGGTATAGAAAATTACTCTCGAATATTGAAGGCGGGATAGTTTTTAGAAGAGATTCACAGATTAAATGGAAATGCAGAAACTGTGGATATATCCATGATGGAGATAGTGCACCAGATCCCTGTCCCGTCTGTTCTCATGCTACTGCTTACTTTGAGATCTGGTGTGAAAATTATTAACACAGATCCCTTTAGAGTAAGTATCAGGTCAATTTATTTTCTATTTTTATTAAAAATAGGTTATTTGTTTTTTAATCTATCTTACAGGCCTGATTAATCACCGGCATCATATAGCAGAGAGTAATACCGTGAACAAAATATCGTAATTATAGGGGCAATTATTAACGAGATAATAATATTCAGCATAGCTAGCCAGAAAATATCAGGTAATGAGATTAGGAATAATATCCCTTCAATAATCCCAATAACTACCCATAAGGCTAATAATGCTATGATGTATCTTCCCCACCCGATTCTTCCGATTCTTGCATGAATATCGCTAATATCAAAAGCATTTGACATTTTTCCGGTCCTTGAAAATTTTATAATGCCAATAGTTGAATAAAGAGTTATAATGAAACAAAGAACCAGAAATAATGCTGCACTTGCAATGAGCCATGGAAAGAGCATAATTAAACCATGAGGATTGTTATCATAAACACTCATATCAACTACATTATCTGCCGGAAAAGCCATTATTACTGATAATAAACATGTAAATATCAGAATTATAAATGGAATTATAAAATATGCAATAGAGATCAGGAGTAATTTAATTCCATCCACGAAGAGATTCCATATATTTCCAATAGGAGGTACCGAGTCTTCACCCTTCATAACTTTGACGGAATATCCGGATAAAATAGGGAATATTATCGCCCCTATTATCAGAAATATCCAGCGTTTCCAGTTATAAATTAATCCATCTCTTACATAATCCGCTGAATTCTTTAGATTTGTTTTAATTAGCATATATTAATCCATCCTGACTATACAATATAATTTTTAGAATATATCCTTAACAACAATTCAAATTTTAAGTACCTTGTATTGTAAGGTAGTGAATTATACATACTATCTTTAAGAACTTAAAATTATCCCCATAATAATTTCTATTATTAATAAGAAAATACCGATAAACTAACTTTATATTTTAATATTAAATACCTGTGAATGATCTTCTTGATATATAGGGTTCCAGTGGAAGGGAAGGGGTATTAATATTTTTTTTAATTTTTTTCCCGATTATAAAATTTTAATCTAAGTTTATTTTGGGATTTATTCGCTTTACATTAAAGTTATAATATTATTTTTATGCCTAAAACCTAAATTAGGAGCTGCCTTAACATGAGGTCCGAAGGGATGCGGCAATTATCTTTTATTTTTTACAGAATATTTGATGAGATCCTCAAAAGTGAGCGACATTATTATTATTATTAATCCTACGGTAGAATCAATTTCCAGAATTACTTATAGGAGAGATTGACCTGGTTATATGTCCTGGTTAATTAAAGGTTAATAAAAGAATATGCAACAGAAGGGTTCCAATTGGATCTTAATTTAAAGCACAGTTGATTACATTTTGAGTAATTTCTTGATTTAGAGATTGTAATTTATTCCATTATTATTCGATTTAAATCAAACAATAAAATTAAAATTATAAGACAATTATAGATAGAATAATAGTGCATTTTCATCATTAGCCAGTAAAGTATAAATTTGACAGATATTGCATAACTGGAGATGGATTTGTATTCTGGATAAAAAAAAGGATAACCTTATTTCAACAATTTTACTTTCTTAAATAGCAATGGAGCTCCGGCTGTTATCCATAATCCTGCTATTATTGATCTAAAATACACTAAAAAAAGTCCTGATGGGGTCAGTGATGAGGCCGGGTCATTGAGGGAATACCAAAAACAAAGTAATATAATAATTCCTATAAGATAACGGGCAATATGATAAGTTATTGGTCCTCTCCCTTCAGGTATAATATTTTTTGAGGTCAGTATGAGGCCAACTGCCCCGCCAAAAAAAAGGCCTGCACTCAATATTCCGTCTCTTGGTATATCGGGATGTATTGCAACCCCGGTCTGCGCCAGGGCCATTTCCATCCATTCTTCTGGAATATGCCATGCTCCGGCAATTAAGAATGAAAGGTACAGATATGATAGCAAAACACAGGATGCGACAAAGGCAATAAGTACCTGAACCGGGATAGGTTTAGAAATAATATATTTTTTGACCGGGGATTCAAGAATAAGAAATAAACAGAGAAAAAATATTCCTATAATATATCCGCCAAGAATATCTGTTGGAAAATGAACTGCCTGGAATATCCTTGCAAGTCCTACTAATATAATAATTAAGACACAAATAATCCGAATCCAGTTTTTTTTAACCCATGCTGCAATAAGACCAAAGAAGACAGTAACATTTTGTGCATGCCCGGATGGAAACCCAAATGAACCATAATATGAGTAAGCTTTTACCTGTGAACTGATCCAGTAAGGTCTCGGCATATGAAATAAGAGTTTGAACCCGTCCAGGATTGCCATGTTTAGTGACATAAGCATGAGAAGCCTGAAACCCAGAGATCTGTTATAATTCCACATGATAAGTGGAATAATAATCAGGAAGAATTCTCCGGTCCCAAGGAATGCAATATTCTGAAAAAGTGGTTCTAACGGTCCACAAAGGCTCTGAACTTGTTGAATGAAGGAGATTTGAAGATTAATCAAGATTTATTCCTTCCTTTATTATCTTACTTCAATTTTCTAATATTATATCTTTCTAATTAGTGTCTGTCTGAACATGAATGTATAATAATATTATTAATTATAATATGGACTTATTTCAAAATATACATATGCATAATAGTTAATTTCAGTAAATCAATTAAAACAATTATTGATGTAATACTTAGGTTATTTTTGATATCCAAAAACATGAAGGATTTGTTGTTTTTCGATCAAAAATACAAAAGAACACAAGCGTTGATCATTGAAGGGAGTAATATATAAAAGTCAGAAGACAGCGTTCTCACCAATTTATGCTTTTCATGGTTTGAGATATAAATGTCGTATCGATTTTTCGAAAAATATAACTAATTGTTTATTCTTAAGTATAATAAAAAAATATTAAAATGTCAGTAATAGTAAAACATATTGTTATATCTATAATTATATTTATCCAATCCAGAAAGAGCTACAGAAAGTTAGGTAAAAAATTATTAAAAAATCTGGAAATATCCGAACCCTCTGAAAAAGAATATTTTTTTGTCCAAAAGAGGATTGATCAATACGCTAAGTATTTTTCTAAAGTAAATAATCCAAATGTAAACAAATTTGTTGAAAGATTGTACGGCAGAGTTATTAGATTTGTAGAACTGGTAAATCGTACATCTGATAATTGTCCACAAACTGGTTATTGGCTTTTTTCATTATTTACTATGCATATATTACTGCGAGGGTCAGGTATTGGAGAAGCACTATGCAATTATTGATTTAAAGAGGCAAAGATTAAGGGAGCTTCAGAGGTGTATCTGTTTGTTAATGAAAATAATCTACCGGGATTTTCCTATACAAAAAAGTAGGATTTGAGAGAGTAATAATCAATGAAATTGAAAATTATTTAATAATAGAATTTGAAAAAACAGATGGACGAAGAATAATGATGGTAAAAAATTAATTAATATATTGATTATACTTTGAAGAAAATTTATTAATATGTAAGAAAAATTGATAAATAATTAGGAAATTAATAATATTTAGTTAATATCTGAATACAGGATTTGATAATAAGATGCCTGAAAATTATTTTAAAACCAAAGAATTAACTGTTCTGCCTCGATTACCACTAAAGGGATCTATAGATCTTACGTACAGATGTAATAATCATTGTATACATTGCTGGCTAAGAACAGATTCAGTAATAAAAGAACTTACAAAAGAAGAGATAGTTGCTCTTGTTGATGAAGCACGGGCATTAGGATGTCGTGAATGGGCAATATCCGGAGGTGAACCCATGTTACGTCCTGATTTCCCGGAGATCTTTGATTATATTACTTCTCATTCAAAAAGATATTCCCTGAATACTAATGGTACACTTATCACCCCGGAAATTGCGGAACTGATGAAACGAAAGGGTAACAAAATGGTTGCAATTTATGGGGCTACTTCTGAAGTTCATGATCATATTACCGGAAATCAAGGTTCGTTTGATGCAACAATGAGGGGTTTTTCTCTTTTAAAGAAAGCGGGAGCAGGATTTATCGTTCAGATAGTTCCTATGAGGGACAATTATCACCAAATAGAAGAGATGAAGGCACTTGCCAAGTCTTTAAGTCCTGATTATCGTATTGGAGCAGCATGGCTTTATCTTTCTGCAGATGGAAGAGCTCAAAGAAATGAAGAGATTAATGCACAAAGGCTTCCTCCTCAAGAGGTTGTAAAACTTGATCTGCCCAATATTTCAAAGTTAGGATTCAAAGATGAATCAGAGAATGGATGTCCGGCAGGTGATTTGAATTTATTTGACAAATGTATTAGTATTCGTCGTGATTTTCATATAGATCCCTATGGTATGATGTCTTTCTGTTCATTTATCAAGGATCCTGAAATGAGGTATGATCTCATGAAAGGATCGTTGAGAGAAGGGTGGGAAGATTTTATTCCTTCATTGATCGGGAAGATCAAAGGTGATACTGAATATCTTGAAAATTGTGGGCAATGTGATTACCGGAAAGACTGCAGGTGGTGTCCGGTCTATGGATATCTTGAAAAAAGAAGTTACTCTGCTCCGGTAGGGTATCTTTGTGATGTTGCTAAGGAGATGAGGGCCTGTAAAGAGCGAATGGAGAGGGATAATATCAGGTATTATTCAATCGGCGGGATAACCATTAGGGTAGAGTCTGATATTCCTTTTTCAGAGAATACATTTCATCCGAAGTTTGAGAAGTTCAGAGTGGATGGTCCGGGAGAAGATAATGTTGTTATAAGACATCATTTTGGGATACCTGATTTTCCGATAGAAGAAAGAGGTATTGAATTGTATCGAAAGTCCCCATGGGCTATATATAGAAAGGATCAGTCATGGATATATACTGGACTACCTAGTAATGAGAACTTATCATCACCTTATCGGATCGCTGTTTTTTCTAATAATTATTCTTTAGGGAAAATTTATAATGATCAATGTAGGGAGAATAATTTTAAAAAAGGAAATATCCATTCTTTAACTATGTTCCCAACCGATCAAATTTTTATTGCAAAATTGCTTGAAGATCGTAATGGGTTTATTCTTCATTCTTGTAGTGTAATTATTAATGAAATTGGTTTAATTTTTATTGGCCATTCTGGTGCGGGTAAATCTACTCTTGCTAAAATGATGAAACCGTATTTTGAGATACTTTGTGATGATCGAAATATTGTACGAAGAAATTCTAATGGTTGGGAATTATATGGTACATGGAGTCATGGTGATGTTCCAGATATATCAGCAAATTTTGCTCCATTAAATGGGATTTTTTTTATTGAAAAATCAGAAAGTAATCGAATTGATAAAATCAATGATTATATTGAAATTAGAAAAAGATTGTTAGAACATATTATTAGACCGTTAACAACAAATGATTGGTGGTGTAATACATTAAATGAGATTGAGATAATTATTAAAGAAATACCCTTTTTTATTATGAAATTTAATAAAAATGGGGATATAATTTCAATATTAAAAAATCAAATAAATAAAATTTGATATTTAAAATATATCTCTTATATTGTGAACTAAAAATTCTAACTAGTGTGATCATTTAAACAGTAGGTTGCACAACCATTTTCTAAACATGCCTCCTCAGCACCCATATTGTCTGATCCACTTCCTTCCAATTTACAGGTTCCAAGTACAGCCTCATCGGGTCGGTTTCTCACTAAAATTTCTAATTCCGGTTTTTTCCAATTTTTTTTCTCCATAATAATTCACCAATTTTACTTATTACTTATTTCATTCCAAACATTTAATAATTTATATAGATAAAAATTTGAAGTAATACTTTCTAGGATTTTTCATTTTTGTACCAGCACTTCTTTAGAGAATATAAACTTGCCACTTGGAATATGAAGAACCTTTACAGTAACAATATCCCCAGATCTAATAAAATTCCAATTAAATCCCAATATTGCCATCATTCCATCAAATGAAGAAGTAGTCCATGTACTTCCAGTATTGTACTCAAATAGGTTACCATTTCGTCCATATCCTCCTCTTGAAGATATAGTATATCCGCCAGGAACCACTTGCATTGATGTCCCAGCCATTAGAGTATAATTCCCAAAATGTTGATTTGCGGGTAAATTTCCATATGATGTAGTGTCTCCAGTTATTCCTGGACCATATCCAACTGGTGATTGGTACTTATTTGATCCATAAACAGTATTTGGAAAATTCAACCCAGCTGCTGTAACATTTCCTCCACTAACCGTTGAGTTATGTGTCCATTCTGTAATAATTTTAATATCCTTCGTCGGTATCGGTTCACTTACTGAATTAACGATAAAGTTAGCATAACTGTTCGTGTACTCCCCGGAGTTCTTAATCGTAACATCCATAGTCAATGATGGCGCTGAATCCTGCCCACCAACTAATCCTCCGGCAAATCCACTGACTACTGCAGCAATGATTATTGTCACTACCAACATTAACAGCACACCAATAACCGGAGATACCGCGTTATTCTTTTTTTTCATACCTTTCTTATCCTCCTTTTGTAGAATCAAGAATTTATTGAATAATTTCTTCATTGAATCACCACATTATTACGGATCAATCGATACTGCTGTCTGGGCAAATTCTTTGTTTCCCTGATCCACCAGGTACAGATTAAAGGATTTACCAATATTTGATGATAAATCAAAATTATACGCCGCAGTTGAACTAATCAATGATCCGTCATTATTCTCCTGGACCTTAGTCAGATTAGCAGGACTAATATACAGTGTCTGACCAGGTCCAAAGATCGTCATTTTATAAGATGATGATGAACTTCCCCAATTTTTGGATTGATCTGCATAATTCTGAATCGCTGTCCGGTTAATAAACCAGGATAGTTGTTCATAATTTCCAAACTGATTAGTAGGTCTTACCAGGATTTTTGTATCCTGAACCGATAGAGTGTCCCCTCCATTATGCTTAATCATCATTCCATCAGTCAGACTGTAAGTTGCTTCAACAGTCATCTGTGGAGCCTTGGATTGCCCGGATGTTAAGCCTCCAGCAAATGCAGAAACAACAGCTGCGATAATTATTGTTACAACCAGCATAAGCAGCACACCTATAACAGGAGATACTGCCCCCTCCTTTTTTATCATAGTTTCTTCCTATGCTCCTTTTTTTGTTTAACCAATAGAGCTAATAGTAATATAAATTTCCTTTACTTTAATTTTTGGTTTTAATTTTTATAATCGATACCTTAAAAAATCATAATTTTTAGGCTATATTTACCCATAAAAATGCTAGATATCAATATTAAAAACTTAGATCAATCCATTTACTAAATTAATAATTAATTATAACACATAAATTATTTACTCATATGTATATCAATTTTTACCTCGTCTCTCAATTTTAAATAAAATATGTATTACTGAAGATGTTGCATAAATGGTTTTCATTGGTATAATGAGGTGAATTCACAGTGAGTAATAATAATCTTGTTTTGTAAATTGTCCTTATTGTATCACCAAAGTTGGTTTATGCAACAGTCTCTATTATCAGTATTATTGTAAAATGTTAAATTTTATAAATAGTAGATTATTTGACAATTATATTCCGCGCAATTAATACAGATTAAATTAAGTCTAAACAATTTATCTTTCTTTTAATTTTATTTATATTCTGGTGTAATTCTGGCAATTATATTAATAAAAAGAGAAAAGCTTAATTTAATAAAAATCAGGGATTTATCGTTACATTAGTCTTACAAAATTCCTTAAGTCCCTTATTAATAAAAGAGAGAGTAAATGTCTTTCCAATATTATTTGTCAGATTAAATCCATATTTACTATTCTGTCCTTCAACCTCTCCATTGAATTTCTCTTGTATCAGATTAAGATCTCCGGGTTCAATAAACAGGGTTTGATTTGGTTTAAACTGAGGCATACTATCTGATAAATTATAATCCCAGGTCTCATTTCTATTCTGGAGATTTCTAATAACTGAACGATTAACCACCCATGACATATACTCATAATTCTCTAATCCGGTCATTGGTCTGACGAGAATATCGGTATCATTTACTGATATTGTATCTCCTCCGGTATGTTTGATCATCATTCCGTCTTTCAGACTATACGAAATGTTAACCGCAATATTAGGGATACCTGTTGGTGTTAAAAGAAGTATATACAGGATTATGATCCCTGCAACAATTATTAGTAAACCTGTTAATAAAAAGGATATTTGTTTAGATTTCATTTTCTTCACCGGATAATTAGATTACAGAATAATCAGTATGGAATTATAATACAAGATATTTATCCTATAATTATCGATTATAAATAATTATTAAAATTTATAATAAATATATAGATTTTAACATAATTATTTATATAATAATATATATTAATAAACCTATAAGGTGCTAGGATTTTATTCATCAATATACATTAACGCGCAGAAAAAATTAACAAATTCATATGATCCTGTTAATATATGCCTCAATGTTTACATTAGAATCAGAAAAATAAATTAATTAAATTTGGTTTATATTGTACTATAATCTGTAATTTTGCCAAAAAAAGAAAAAAAACCTATCAGGGATCGATAGATACTGCAGTTTGTGCAAATTCTTTATTCCCCTGATCAACCAGGTACAGGTTGAAGGTTTTACCAACATTTGATGATAAATCAAAATTATACGCTGCAGTTGAACTGATCAATGATCCATCATTATTCTCCTGGACCTTAGTCAGGTTAGCAGGACTGATATACAGTGTCTGACCCGGTCCAAAAATGGTCATTTTATATGATGATGATGAACTCCCCCAGTTTTTTGATTGATCTGCGTAATTCTGAATGGCTGTCCGGTTAATAAACCAGGAGAGCTGTTCATAATTTCCAAACTGATTAGTAGGTCTTACCAGAATTTTTGTATCCTGGACTGATAGGGTATCACCTCCGTTATGCTTGATCATCATTCCATCAGTCAGACTGTAAGTTGCTTCAACAGTCATCTGTGGAGCCTTGGATTGCCCGGATGTCAAGCCTCCTGCAAATGCGGACACTACTGCCGCAATAATAATCGTAACTACAAGCATCAGCAAAACACCGATTACCGGAGATACTGCATCTTCTTTCATGTTTAATCTTCCACCATCACATCTTTTGAGAATATAAACTTACCACTGGGTATATGCAGGATTTTCACCGAGACTACATCTCCGGCTCGTAGTTGGTTCCAATTTTTTCCTAATACGGCCTGCATGCCGTCTATACTGGTATCTACCGTATAAGAACTTCCTGTTGAATATACATATTGAGATGAAACACCATATCCCCCGGTAGTTGTACTCCAGTAATAAGGAGAATTTTTCATGGAAGTCCCTGACTCAAGTGTATAGTTGCCAAAATACTGTGAATAATCATACGGACTGGAAGTTTTTTGTACATCAGTTGTTCCAAATCCTAATGGTGATTGATACTGAGAACTTGAAGAAGAACTTGTTGCTGTATTTGGATAATTTAACCCGGCTGCTGTAATATTCCCACCACTAACAGTTGAATTATGGGTCCATTCTGTAATAATTTTTATATCTTTTGTAGGAATTGGCTCACTTATTGAATTAACAACAAATTGAATCATACTGTCTGATCCGTATCCGGAATTTTTAATACCTATATCTATAGTCATTGAAGGAGCAGCTTTCTGTCCTCCGACTAATCCTCCGGCAAATCCGCTTACTACTGCTGCAATAATTATTGTAACCACCAGCATAAGCAGAACACCAATAACGGGTGATACTGCATTTTCTTTATAAGACATCATTTTACCTCATATGACTTCTGATGAAGTCTGACGATTAACAATTAGTGTTATAATTTTTAATCTACATTAATTATTTGATACTAAATTTAATATTTTAAATTCACGTTTATACTAATTTTATAATACTAAAAAGCGCTTAAATATCTTGGAAATATAATATTGTATGATCAATTTAATGATAATAATAAAAACACGTAATTTAGTAATTAGATATTTACATATAATATTTATGATCTAATCATATTTAATAATTTAATTTAGAAATAAGTTAATTTAACTATTTGTATAGTAATGGTAGAAAACATGAAACAAATAAAAATTTGCTTTATACTGGGACTGTTGGTAACTTTACTTCTCTTTTCAACCGGATGTTTAAACTTTCCAGTTGAATCGAATGTAGAGCCACAGACTGCAATTGAGAAGGAAATAGAAGACCCGGTTCCTGTCGAAGAGGTCAACATACAACAGGTTATTGTTGAACAGATACCAACAGAGGAAACTCCTTCTCCAGAACCTACTCCTCTTCTCTCAAATGTTACCAACTGGAATCCGTATACAATTCTGCCTTATCCGACCCGGGTTCCAAATAACACTTATTCCTATGGAGCATACAATACCCCGGATTACCCGTTACCACTGAATGCTACATATTCTGAGTCTGTCGGACTTAACGGATATGCCATCGGGAAAGAATTAAACATAACCAATGGACCGTTCTCGATAACATATACAGTTCATCCGAACATATCATCTCCTCTTGATGTCTGGGCTAAACTGACAATCCTGGATCCCTGGCAGAATTCCATTGAAGAAGCCGGATATAACCGGGGATACAGTAATGCCGAGACACAGACTATGATAGTCTACAGGGAGGGGAGATTTTATCTAATAATTGAAGGGGATTTTCTTTCGATGGATTATACCTTAAAGACGAGAGATCCATTACCAATATCAACACCTACTCCTGTTACTGAGGAAGTGCCATTCGAAGAGGAGATGTATATTTAATAGGTTTTTCAAAACTTAAAAAAATTCATGCGAAATTTGGATCTCTATACTTAAATTCGATAATACCTCTTTTAATTTTATTATTTTAAAGAAAGATATATAAGATTTTTTGTCTTAAATATTTCTTAGTTTAATAACAAATTTTTTACCCAAATACAAATAAAGTGTTATAAGCTAAGATAAATACTACTTAGCTAAAATTTTCTTTAAGGTGAATATATGAATTATAAAATTTGGTTTGGAAATGATGTTGCCGTTTCTCCGGTAATAGGAGTTATGCTCATGCTGGTTGTGACGATAATTATCGCTGCACTTGTTAGTACTTTTGCCGGCAGTCTAACCGGAGGAACCGACCAGGCTTGTCCGAGTGCATCGATTGATGTAAAGATAAACACAGGGGCAGATAATGGAATGGGAGGTACACAACCGGAAATTACTTTTGAGATGTTGAGTGGAGATCCAATACCTACAAAAAATCTGAAAATTATTACAACATATATCAATAATACCCATTTCGGTTACATAACTAATCACACGATCTCAAGTCCTAAAACTCTTTTGTATATCGGTAGTTATTATGGCGATTCCTACGCGAGACTTCCATATCTTAATGATGCATCAAAAGTTGGAAATGCAGGATCCAGTAATTTTGCAGATTATGGTAATTTTACCTGGGCTACCGGAGGCATAATGTGTGCACAGGGAAAACAACAGGTCTCAAACTTTCTGGGATTTGCCAATAATACAGGATATATGGATCCAGATTTTGGGCCAGGTTCTTCCGTAGATGTCGAAATTATTCATATTCCAAGTAAGATGAGCATGTATGAGAAGGAGGTTACGGTACTATGATACACAACCGAGATAATGCAGTATCTCCTGTTATCGGGTTGCTTCTTATGATTGTTGTTACAATAATTATCGCTGCGATTGTATCGGCCTTTGCAGGAGGACTTGCATCAGATCAGGCAACCACTCCCCAGACAAGCCTTGAAGTCAAGGAAGTCATTGAAAAGATATTGCCATATAGTGCTGGTGGGAGAGATATCAGCAACGGTTTACTTTTCACTCACAATGGCGGGGATCCTTTCTCAATTAGCAGTATTTATATTCAGCTCCAGTCTGGTTCGACATCTGTTACCCTGAACTCAACCGAAAGTCTGGATTCTCCAAACGTTCTGCCATCTGATGTTACTGCTTATATAATGCCTTTAAAGATAGACGGTTCAGTTTCTACAGATATAGATACTTTAATGCAACCAGGGGACAAGTTTATGCTCTTTGCAGATGACTGTGTAGACTGGTCAGCATATAATATGGGAAAAGGAATTGCCTGGAAAAGTTTTTCAGCGATGCTGAACACCAAGTGTGAATATAAGATCATTGACAAAGATAGTAATAATGTAATTCAGCAGGGTTCATTTGTGTTTTCACAATAATATGAAATTTTTTTTCCTGTGGTAAATGCATTGATCTCAATTTATTCTGATCTTACTGATTTTAATAAATTATTCATTTTAGCAATCTAGTTGTATACCAGATTTGATATATCCGGTGATTACTGGAGAAACAATTTGCCACAATGAAAAAATGTTAAAGAATTATTTCGATTGAAAATTCAAGAATTATAAAGTATCAAAAAAAGTTGGATATTTCTTCTTTGCATTTACTGTAGCATGCAATTTGATATCAGAAAAACTACTGAATAATCTCTCTATTTTGCCTGGATCTTAAATAAGTAGATATATTATTACGATCCGAAAAATTACTTTTATAAAAAAAAATCTCTCATAAATGTTTGTTTCTTCATTAACTGAAAAAAATTTCATCATAGATTTTTTCCAGGTTAAAAAAAGATAAATTCAGGTTTAGGATACTATTGGAACTTTGGTTGTAGCTATCATTTTACCTGATGATGCATCGGTAACATCCATTATGAAACTTCTACCAATGTTATCCGAATTTCTGAAACAGAGGTCCCAGAATGCTTTTTTAGATCCACTGTATGCCCAGTTACTCTTTGTCGGAGAATAATCACTCGGAGTTTCATCCGGTTGCAAATTATTACAAGTACAATTCCATGGACTAATATAGTAGGTATCTCCTGGTTTGAATGAAGTAACATTTACAGTCCCATCTGCTGCCTGCCAGTAACCCGCTCCTGTTGGATCATCTCCCCTTTTATTTGATATAAATGTTTTATTAACCGCTTGAACGGTCCTTTCTTCTGCACCTGGTCCCCATACATCAGAATTTCTTATGGTAATTAAGATGTTTTTAGTAGGCAGGTCATCTCCTCCTATATGAGTAATGGACATTCCATTACTAATACTAAATTCAGATGAAATCTGGGCAGATCGTGCATCTGTACTGGTACTTACAAGGCTGCTTGAAAAGCCGGTGACTACTGCAGCTATTATCACAGTTACAACTATCATCAGCAGTAAACCTATGACCGGAGATACCGCATCCTCTTTTATCACTATGCTCATAATTATGCCCCCGATACTGCTACATCTGCATCAAAGATGGTCTTACCCGAAGGAATATGGAATACAGAGACAGAAACCAGATCTCCGGTTTTTAAGTTCTCCCATCCTTTCCCTAGCACTGCTTCCATTGAATCCGCCTGACTTGACCAGACATAACTTCCATTTGTATATAGGTATGGTGATACTACTCCATATCCTGAAGTAGCGGATGCACCCCAGGTTCCCGAACCGATAGCCATACCTGAGTCAGTCCCATATGGATAGGCATATAGATTTGTTCCTGACATCATTGTGTAATTACCAAACCACATATTTGAATATTTTTCAGGATTCATCTGGTTTACAGTACCATTAACCCCGGTTCCCACACCATAAGGAGCTCCGGATATTGTAACAGCCTTCATCTTCATACCAACATAACTATTAACATTAGGTGTTCTTCCGATACTGGTATTTCCACCTGTTATCTTCTGATTTGAATCAGATCTGCTGGTTGTTTTCCAGGATGTGATTAATTTTAAATTTTTTGTCGGGATCGGTTCACTAGTACCGGTAATTGTTGCAAAAAAACCACTACCTACCCACGAACCTGTATTAACGACCTTTACATCCATTGCCATTGACGGAGCAGATTCCTGGTCACCTGTCAGACTTCCTGCAAATGAACTAACTACTGCAGCTATGATTATTGTGACCACCAACATAAGCATCACTCCAATCACTGGTGAAACAGCACTATCCTTTTTAATCATAAATTTTCTCCAGAAAATATACAAAATTATTACTCCTGAAAATGGCCACCCATCCGAAGTAATCAATAATATTAAGTAATTAAAATACTTAAATTTGATCAAAAATCAATATGATTTAAATGATATAAAATTGATGTATTTTTAAATATATATATATTTAATATGCATTATTACTAAAAACCATAGAATAATTTAGCATTTAAATCCGAATGAAAGCATACATATCAATAAATTAAAAATTAATAATTTTAAGTATTTTAATTATAATTATCCCTTATCACATTTCAGTAAGTTTTACCGGGCTGCTATTTGTAAGTATATCGGAAATTTCTTCATCAGAGAGTGTTATATTGTAAAAATTCAGGTAGAAATTTTTGATCTCAAGACTCATATTATTACTTGAATAACCCGGATACAGGACGTTTTCCATCCACATTGTGGCGAGGACAGATTCAGGAACAGGCATCTCCCATGTCATCAGGTATTTTGGCATACGATAAACCTGCCTGTTCTTCACTGCTGATAGTGCCTGCCACGCAGGATCAGAAAGAATACTACTGATATTTGCCGGACAATATGGCAGCAGGATGATAGCATCAGGATCCCATGAATATATCTGGTCCATTGATACAACATTATCTCCTCCGGATATGCCGGTCGCTACATTTTCAGCACCAGCTACACCAGCAATAGATGCTTCGTAATAATTATTTCCAAGAGTCTGAGTAGGTTTTTTCTGGCCAAAGTATACTGTCTTCTTCTTTTCGTCTGTAACTTTTGCAAGGTCTGTTTTAACCTGGTTCATCTTGTTGGTATAGTATTTGATAAAGGTTTCAGCTTCTCTCTCTCTCCCAAAGACCTCGCCAAGTATCCTGTAACTCTTTATCAGATTTTCCGGAGTTTCAAAATCTAGAATAATAAATGGAATTCCTAGCTGTTCGGAGACTTCATTGGCATTAATATAATCAACCGATGATATAACAATATCCGGTTTTAGTAGCATCAATTCTTCTTTATTCAGATTATCCTTGTGGCCTGCAGACGGAAGAGACATAAGATAAGGTTCGATCAGATTAAGTCGTTCTCTATCTGCAGGTCCCATAGTGGTTCCGACAAGTTTTTTATCTGCCCCTATTATGTAAATGAACTGGCCGGAAAATGGATCAATATTCACAGCTCTTGAAATATTTGCAGGAATTATTACCTTATTTCCTGTAATATCAATTATTGTTTTCGTTTCGGCTCCGGAACAAGGCGCCGACAAAAGAATCAGATTCACTAGTAAAAGAACAAGTAGAGTAAGATTCCTGTATCTAAAAGAATAAGTTTTCGAAATGATCATAATATTCAGATAATATTAATCATGTAAAATATTTAACATTTATTTAGCATAAAAGAAAAATTAAATAAGCAATAAAGAATAATACTATGTATTTAAATTAACTATTGAAAAAAAACTGTATCAGAAGAATTAAGGTCAGATAAAAAAATTATTATGATGATATTCTCATATAAAATTATAATAAAATCTTATTACATATTATAACTGCAATATGAATATAAAATTAAATTAAGAAAAGAAATTTTAAATACATATGTTCAAGTAATAAATCTCCTATAATGACTATGAATCTATCAATCATTCGGGAAATAAAAAAATAAAAATGAGGTAAAATGACGCATAAATACAGAAAAACAATGGATAAATCAGATTGTGCAGTTTCACCAGTAGTAGGTATTCTTCTTATGCTTATTGTAACAATAATTCTTGCATCGGTGATAAGTGGATATACAAGTGGTATTGCAAAATCCCAGTCTAAAGCTCCTCAAATGTTAATTGAAGCTTCATTGATTAATACTTCGCAGGGTTCGATATATGATAATGAATCCCTGGAAATAAGAGTAATCACAATAGATGGAAGCGTAAACACTAAAGATCTGATGATTAGGACCGAATGGGAAAATAGTACCGGAATACACACAAAACTTGTTAAACCTTATGAAAATATCTATCCTATTGGATTTGCGCCTGGTAGTCAGACAGGATCAAATTTTGGTAATTATTCTCTGGTTGCGGGTACCCGAATGAATGTAAGTTCAAAAAAAGAAGATAATCCTAATGCATTAAAAACAGTAATTGACAATTGGACTTCAATTTCTGATAATACTCCTGTCAGAATTCAATTTATACATATTCCCAGCGGGGCTATTATTGTAGATAATGAAATTATTGCGGAGATGTAAAATGAAAAATAAAGAGAGTGGTGTTTCACCGGTCATAGGGGTTCTTCTTATGCTTACCCTGACCCTTATTATTGCTGCAATTGTTAACATGTATGCCGGGAGTCTTGTTACAACTGATCCAAAGCCTCCTACTGTTACTCTTCAGGTATCATATAATAGTGCAGATGGTATGACGGTAAGACACATAAGTGGAGATCCAATTCCTATGATTTCATCTCAATTTATGATACGGCCTGGAGAAAGTATGGGACCAAAGTACCAACAATATCCTATAACATTGAACCAATCTGATTTTTCTAATTATTATAATACTTCTATTAAAGTCGGAGATATTGTAACTATTACTAAAGATAAATTAAAGGGAATACAGGAAAATAATAAGGTTTCCGGACCATATTTGATAAGTAATATATCAAATATCGGAAACACTTTTAACTGTGAATTATATTATAAAAATTCATTGATCTCCAGAAATGAAGTTTTAATTCAGCCATAAATTAGTAATAACCATGGAATTTTGTAATTTTTTCATATCTTTCATATCTTTCCAAAAATTATATCTATAATATGTTTATTAAGAAGCATACAAATAATATTAAATTAAAACAAAAATTCTTGCAAAAAAATTATAAGGGATGGACATAAGATAATATGGCTAATGAATTGGTTGATCAGAATTATAAAAGACCAGTTCACAGCCAGCTTGCTTATACTATACCTGGAAAACCAGTTACAATCCTGATAAATAAAAAAACATCACCATATCCAACATATGAGATAAATGAGCCAGAACTAAAAGCAGGACAGGCAGAAATACTAGACCAGCTTAAAACTATTCTTCTGTCAGAATTTAAAGATAAAATTAAAAAAAAGCAATATCTAAAAAATTTCCCTCATGAATTTTCAAACACAGCTAAAAAGATCTTCCCGTCACTTACAAAAAGTGAGATCGAGGTACTGGAATACTATGTAAATCGTGATGCAAAAGAATTTGGACCAATTGAACCACTCTTTGATGACACCAGTGTAATAATTATTTCAGTAACCGGACCAGGAACACAGGTAATTATCCGGCACAAAGAAGAAGGCACCCTCAGTACTTCTCTTATCCTTCATGAGAATGAGATCTTTAATCTTATAAGAAAGATCAGGAATCGTTCATCCACCTCATTTGATCAATCAGAAAAACCAGAAGACCTCATACTTAATTCTGGATATAAAGTTCACTTCTCATACCAGATTAATGAGTCAGATTGCCCGGAAATCAGGATAGAGAAAAACGAAGAGACCGAACTATATATTAAAGATAATGAACCCGAACCCGAATCTGAAAATATAGTCCTCTCTTATTATATCTATCACGACATGATTGAAGCCCGTATTGTAAAAAACAAAACAAATACAATTACCTACCAGATCAACTTCATTGAACTTACAAAAGAAGAAGAAAAAGCCATAAGCCTAGCGAAAGAGAGAGATATCCTAAAAAGCGGGCTTTCTACAATGGATGGAAGATCCATAAGAATAACCCGGGAAGAATTTTCAACCCTGATGGAACAGGAATTTGTAAATATTCCTGAATCCAGATATAAACTTTTGTATGCAGTATTATCATTCCGGATAGATCAGGTCAGATGGATCAGGGTTCTGATCTCCGATCCAAATATAGAACGTGTAATATGTACACATCCAGACAAACCTGCAGAGATAAGGCATGCAGGCTATCCCCATGAACTTATAACATCAGTTATACCAAGCCGGGCAGAACTTAACAGATTTGCAGCTTTCCTACTTAAATCTTCAGGTATGTCAATAATCCCGGAAGAAGATGAATTCACTATCAGATACAAATCAGGAGAGTGTGTAACACTATTAAGAATCAAGGATGATATAGGCCATTATTTTAGAATTGATTTTTTTAAAACCCAAACCTCCATACACCTTATTCCTCAAATTTCGAGAACAATTGGAAAAACAGATAAAAGACAATATTCAGGTCAGAAATTAAGATCCTCTGCAAGAATTAATTCCATCCTTGAAAAAGTCTTCAGCGAGCAGGAACATGAAGAAAAAATAATAACTGGCGATACTGCAGAAGGATTAGATACACATGAGATCAAAACCGCTGTAAAATCCGAACCCCTCATAAAAATAAAAGGTTTTAGAAATATAAAGAACAGGTTTACAAAACCTGCAAGATCAGGTACAAAGAAAAAACCTGAAACTGAAACTGTTAAACTCGTCCAGACAGAAAAAGAAATTCCTCCACTTATGGATATCCAGACAGACAAAGGGCATATAGCTGAAGAAGCGTACTGGCTTAACCAGCCTAATGCATATGCTGTAATTGCAAGAGACAGAAACAGAGAGAGGGTTTACAGGATTATCGAACCTGAACTCTCCCAGCGTGACATGATCATCCTTGAAGAGACACATGAAACCCTTAGAGATGTCCTAATATATGATAAACCGGTTGCAAAAGGTGGTCAGTTCCTTACACTGGATGAGGTATCTAAGATTATCAGGATGTATGATCCGAAGATACCAGATGATCGTTTATCAGTACTATATTATTACCTTGTAAGAAATTTAAGCGGATATGCAAAGATTGATGCTTTGATGTATGATGAGTTACTTGAGGATATCTCATGTAACGGCCACGATCTACCAGTTTATATTTATCATCGTTACTATGGCAGTATGCCTACTTCGGTTAAATTCGAAGCTGATGAACTTAACCGGTTTGTTCTGAAACTCTCACAAAAAGCAGATAAACAAGTATCTCTTACTTCTCCTCTCCTGGATGCCGCCCTTCCAAATGGTTCAAGGGCTCAGATCACCTATTCTGATGTAGTATCCACTAAAGGCAGTTCTTTTACCATAAGAAAATTCAGAAAAGACCCTATGACTCCGGCAACTCTTACTTCATTTGGAACATTTAGTCCGGAACTGCTTGCATTCGTCTGGCTTTCGTTAGAAAACAGACAAAGCCTTATCGTCGTCGGAGGGACAGCTAGTGGAAAAACATCAACAATGAATGCAATCTCGTTTTTTATTCCACACCATTCAAAGATCGTCTCACTGGAGGATACAAGAGAAATTCAGATTCCACAGAAGAACTGGCTACCTGTGCAGACAAGGGAGAGTAATTTTGCAAATGAAAGAGGAAACATAGATCTATTTGATCTTCTCAAGGCTTCTTTACGTCAACGACCTGAATTCATTATCGTAGGAGAAGTGAGGGGCAGCGAAGCCCAGACACTCTTTCAGGCAATGAACAGTGGTCATACAACTATCTCCACACTTCATGCCGGTAACATAGAAGAGGCCTTAAACCGACTTACCAATGAACCGATTAATGTACCTCCGGCAATGTTCGGTGCATTAAATCTTATGATAATTCAGACATTTCATTACCGGGCCGGCAGGATGGTGAGACGGTGTGATGCAATACACGAGATAATTCTTGACACAGGGGATAAGGTCAAATGGAACACTCTTTATGAATATGAACCACAAAAAGATGCATACAAGCGGGTTTATAAAAAGTCCAAGGTTCTCCAGACAATTCAGTATATGCACAACTGGAGCGAGGAAGAGATAAGATACCAACTTGATTTGAGGGAACAATTTTTAATCAGGCTAAAAAACCAGTTTAATATCAGTCCTGAACGACTGATTGAGATGATCACTGATCTCAGGAGAAAGGCATGAGTTTCTTCTCTCCCAGAAGAGTTGAAGGCTGGCTTGAAGGGAAGTCTCTTCGAAGATCCATTAGGGCAGCCCATCTACCTTATTCTCTTTATTCATATTTTATGATGCTGATTAAATACAGCATTGCTTCGGCTGTTGCTTTTGTCTGTATAACAATAATTATTTTAATAACACATATAAAACTAATTCCTAACATTCCAGACATTTTTACAATACTTATACTCTTTGTTGTCCTTATTCCGGGTGTAATTATTGGAATTTACACATATCCTGCAACAACAGCAAAGGGAAGAAAATCATCTATAGATCTCGATCTTCCTTATGTAATTACTTATATGCAGGCACTCTCTACAACAATGACACTTTATAATGTCATCAGAAAGATCTACGAAGCAGATGATCTTTTTGGGGAGATAAGTAAAGAGTTCGGACTAATTGTAAGGGATGTCGAAGTTTTCGGAGATGATCTTTACACTGCAATTAAGAATCTTCAGTTGGTGACACCTTCAAAGAATCTTCAGGATTTTTTAAATGATCTTCTGCTTCTCTCTAGCAGCGGTGGGGATATTACAAATTTCCTCTCTTCACGATCGGCATACTTTAGAGAAGCAGCAGAGAGGGAACTTGAATCCATCCTGAAGACTATCGAGGTAATGGCCGAGGTTTATGTAACTGCATTTGTTGCAGGTCCGATAACGATGATTATTATCATCGTGGCAGAGAACCTGGCAGGAAAATCCAATCTCTCTCAATACCTCCCTTTAATAAATTTAGGACTTATAATGGGTTCAGTCGGAATGATATATCTCCTTTATCTTATGCTTCCAACAATTAAGATGGAGATTTCTAAAAAACCAGTGGAAGAATCAGAATTCAAAGATATAAAACTTGAAGAGATTATTACTGAAGATGTCGACAAAAAATTTTTAAAGAGTTTAGAATCAAAACGAAAACGGATAAAACTGGAGAATATTATTAAAAATCCTTATCGGGCGTATATTTCTGATTATAATTATGGGATAGCATTTGGATTAATCCTTGTCTTAACAGTTTTTGCTTTGTATTACTTTAATATTCTAATTATATATATTCCAAATATTTCACTAAATGCTTTAATTTGTCTTCTGATTATTGCAGGTCTTACTCCGCTATCCCTGGCTTATGAAGGCCGGGCCAGATTTGTTAATAGTGTAGAAAGTCATACACCGGAGTTTCTTCGTCAACTAGTAGATATGAGGGATGTTGGGGTTACTCTTCAGGGTGCTATCTCACTTATCTCAAATTCCAGACTTGGTGTTCTTTCACAAGAACTCGTGATGACTTCTGAAGATATCAGACGTGGAGCATCGGCAACAACCGCTCTTGTCAGGATGCAGAACAGGATTGGCCTTGTTTCAGTTAAGAGAGCTATCTCTCTCCTTGTAAAAGCAAGTGAAGTAACTGATTTTATAAAGGATGTATTAATGATAGCCATCAGTGATTTTGAACATTATCTGAAGTTAAAGAGTGACAGGTTCAATATTGCAATAACATATGTTATGATAGTATACCTGTCTGTCGGAATATATCTTTACACGGCTTATGCTCTTAATGTCTCTTTTATTTCTTCATTTACAAGTTTTAAAAGTGTGGGAAGCGTCCTGGCAACCGATGCTATCACCGGGAATGTAGATGATATGTTTACTATTGGAATTGTATTAGGACTTTTCTCCGGGCTTATGGCAGGACAACTGGCATCCAACAGTATATTATCTGGTCTTAAACATGCGGTTATTCTGGTAATTGCTGCCTTTATAACCTTTGTTTATGTGATTCCGATATTACAGGCAGATCTCTTAAACGCGGTAGTAGGTGCTGCGACAGGAGCAGGAACATAATGAGAAAGGAGTTCGCTGTTAGTTCGGTTATTAGTGAAATGTTAATAATTGTTTTAGTGATAATTCTGATTCCGGTTGTTACAATAAATTTAATGTATCAGTTACCTGAAACAAGAGTTCCGACTGTTACAATAATGATGACTCCTTTAAATGATGGAAAATTTCAACTATATCATAAAGGCGGGGATACAATAAATGGTCGTGATATAAAGATAATTGTAGGAGAGACAGAAATAAGTTTAGAAGAGATTGAAAAAATACCATATGATCTGGGAGATAAAATTCCTAATAAGGATATTCCTGGAAAAAGTGGTGACAGAGTCAGCCTAATTATTAAAAATTCAGTAGTTTTTTCAGGTACGGTTTAAGATGAAAGATGAGGCTATAGCTCCTGTCGTGGCGTTTCTTTTAATTTTAACGATAGTCGTTTCTTTTTTTTCTATTATAAATGCCTATTATATTCCATCATTAAAGCAGCAATCAGAAGTTGAGCATCTACAATTTGTGGAAGAACACTTTCTCGAATTATCTCCCAAAATTTACCAATTATTATTAGTATGGCAAAATGCCTCCGTAAAGGAATCCATACAACTCGGAGGAGGGGATGTTGTTTTCTCACCTATTAAATCATCAGGTTTTCTACAGATAGATTATAATGATACATCTTTGTCCACGATCTCGTTAGATAACTTTCCAGAATCATCACATATTTTTCCCATCAATATTACTTACAGGCCAGTAGGGAATTACTGGATAAATCAGGGATATAATTGGACGAATGGAATTGTTTTTGTAACGAAGGCCGGTAAATCAACTTCGTTACAATCAATAATTGATAATGAAAATGATCTATCAAATGAAAACAAGAGATATTATGATTTATTGTTACCAAAAATATCGTATAATATTTATGGGAATAACCTGACATTTTTGATATTTGATATAATAAATATTGAAAAACCTGTTCAACAATCAATTAATGGAAACGGATTTGGATCGATAATTATTGCACTAAATAAAACCTATGAAGGAAATCAAAACTTAACTCATGAAATTGAATCTAATTCTATGAAAATAAATATAAATAACAACATTAAAACCGAATACCTCCTTAATGAAAGATTTAATGACGTTTTTCGGGAAATAAATTTTAAAACTAATAAATCATTCTGGAATAAAAATACGAACACATTGACGAATGAAAATTATTATTCAGAAAATGTATCCTTACAGTTAAGGATATGGAATCTATCATTTAATGTCCAATAATTAATTTTTAATTTTTAATATAAAGTATTCAAATCTCATTTATTTGAATTATTTAATCTTATCAGAATAATTCAAATATTTCAATAACAGACACAATACAATAAGGGGTAAGGTAATTATATGACAAATGATATCCGGTATATACAACGTTTCACTAATTACCAAAAATCTATCAAAACATTAAAAAGGAATCGAACTCTATAATACACATCCACTTTCTTATCTTGAAAAATTTGGATTAATTAAAGCATTTGAATTCACTTATGAACTATCCTGAAACCTTATGAGGTATTACTCTCATTATCAGGGATATCACGATATCAGGGGTTCACATGATGCTTTCCGTCAGGCTATTTTATGGGACTGATTTCTGATGGAGATACCTGGATGGAAATGATGGAAAGCAGAGATCTCACATCACATACATATGATGAAAAAACAGCAGATGATATTCTGGAAAGGATTATTACCTTATATTTTCCGTTTTAACAGTCACTTGAACTTAAGATAAAAGAGATCTCAGATGCTGACAGATATTAGCTCTACCGGACTTTTTGATGTTCAATAAAAAAAATTAGGGCTTTATTGCAATATGCCCCAGAATAACCAAACCTTTGTTATTTGATCTCGGGCCATAGGATCACATCGTTATGGATCTGATATTGATATATCATTAGATGGAGACGAACTGACGATAGATGACCTTTTAAAACTTCATTCACGAATAGATGATCTTAATCTGCCATCCTTTATTGATCTGGTCCATATCCAGCGGATGGAAAACCCGGACCTTATAGGCCACATAACTCTTATAGGAAAAATAATTTATTGTCATGAGAACTGAGCAAAGGTAAAAAATTTTCCCGGTTTTTTATTAATCTCCTGAACACGGACAGAATCATTTTTTATTAATTACCTGATTAACCTGGGATAAAATTTTTGACCATTCATCAGCGGTCTGGTTAATATCCAGCAATAATGCATAGGTCTCATTATTACCTGACTGAATTGATAACTTTATTGACCTGAACGGAGGAGGTAAATCCTTTTTCTTGCAGACCGCCATCGTGACGGCATAATCTTCAAAATATCCGTCAGGAATAGTCTCTACATGCTGTATCTCAAATCCAGCTGATCTTATAGAATCAATGTAAGAAGATGAGAGGAATGGACGGGTCTTTCCTTCCTGTTGTGACGTCCGTTCATGTTCATCTTCTAAAACCCACATATTTCTCTCTAGAATTGAGAGAGGATTATCTTTTAACTCAATGTCACCAGATTGTATATTAATAAAAATTCCGCCTGGATTTAATGCATTAAAAATTTTTTTGATTATTTCCCTGTTTTTGCCACTTGGATTGGATGATGAAAGGATAATATCATATCCTGATCCAAAATCATCAACAAAAAAATTACCGGGTAATACTTTTACCTGTTCATCCATGTTATGTGCAATAATATAATCACAGGTTACATCAATGATATCTGGAAGATCAAAGACGATACAATTTAGATCTTTTTTTAAGGAGGCAAGGGCTATCGAATAAAGCCCGTGTCCTCCTCCAAGATCCAGCATTTTGTGGGCATTTAAAAATTCAGGCAGGGAGACTATTGATCTTACAACATGCTGGAGTCTTCCGGTCATTGCATTCTCTGCCATAGGGGGCAGACAGAGGTTACAAAAAAAATTCTTTTTACTAAATACTACCGGTCCTTCCATGACCAGCTTTGGAAGATGAGCCCATAGTTCAATAATTTTAGTATTGATCTTATCCAGAAATCCTCCCTGGAAATATACAGACGATGAACAGAAATATGTTGATGTTAATGGAGTATTATAATAAGCACCTTCTCTCTCCTTGATATAATTATTTTCTACTAGTACCTTAAGGAGTGGAAGAATCATTTCAGTGTGAGGATAGATCTTTTGCAATTCCTGATGAGAGTGGGTAGTATTAAGGTTATCAAAAAGTCGCATCTCATGCGCTGCAATAAGTGCAAAATATAACTGGGTCTGAGTTTTCAGATTATTTATCCGATTAAAAAATTCACCTGGATCAAATGGAGGATCTTTTAAAAATACTTTTTTTTGGGAATGTCCCACAATTCTGTTCTGATTAGAATTATTTATCTTATCATTTTGTAATGAAGAAATCATATAATTAATTATGAGTAATAACCATATAATGATGGTGGAAGCTAATTTCTAATCTGTAATATATATTAGATTGAGATTCTAAGTCTCATGAACATAAATTAAATAAAAATGCCTTTCTTTCATAGGTGACATAGTTTTTATAATATCGATGAATAACTATCAGTTTGAATATTTTTGAATAATCTAAATTAGAGTTCAGGAATATCCAATCCTAGAAAGAGATAACAAAATATTACACATTGATGACCTATACACTTCAGCAAGATTCCCCCTAGCATAATACAAACATAGCATCAGGTATTGATAAGGCTAAAGACATAGATGGTTATCATATCTTCATGGAATGATTAATTAACATCTGGGTTATGCCATTATAAGACCAAGAAATACCGTATATTCTACAAAATGATTTTGCGGTTTATATCTTGATTGAAGAATCATTTTTCATATAACAAGAAGCCTGAACTTTAATTGCTCTTGGATTAATCACATATTCATCAGATAAAATATAATTATCCATATTAACAGTATATGATGAGGAGAACTTTTCTTTTATATCTCTTGTTACCTGGTGGTTTTCAGGTACTGTTATAATTTTTAAGATGCAATAAAGAAAGCAGATTTCTCAAATATTACCTCTGTTGATGTAGATAAGATCTCCAGATAGAAAAATTATGAATATATTACTGTTTTTACCGATATTCATTTAGATCGAATAATTTCTCTCTATGAATTATAGATTTGAATCATAAGATCTCCTTAACACTATCCTGATACTTAACCATATCTTTATCAATAATATTAAGGTACCACAATGACCCTATTAAAAGTGGCATACCAATTAATATTGATATCCCGGCCGGACCGGAAAACAGAAACCCATATTGGGTAATGGAGGAAAGAATCACAAATATTGTTGATAATAAAATAAAACCTGCACAAATTCGGTTAATATTTGGCTTTTTCAGATCATATATCAGAAGATATAATGTAAGACCCAACATATTTAATGATGTACCTGTGATCCAATAGATAATGGACAAGTATGTCTTTCCTTTAATAGTCCCATTTATGATGTACTCTAATTCATAGGTAATCGGGATTAGACTTACACCTTGTGAGGTTATCTGGTACTGATATGTAAATCCTTTAATACCATATCCATATCCTTCACCTATAACAAAAAATTCTATAGGGAAGATAAAAAAAAGGATTAATAAAAGAAATATTAGATTATACCTGGGTTCCATGAATAAACAACCAGAATTATATATTATTTAATCTTTTTCTCATTTATGGTTATGGGACATAATGATTTAGCATTTAGGATCTTGGAATATATCTGGATAAACTCATTACAATTCAAGATTTAAGAAAGGATATATGGTAGATCTGACTTCCCTAAAAACCCCCGATGATGATTCACAGCAGACTTAATTAATGAAAATGCTTAAAATTTTCGGTCTAAAAGCAAATTGGGCAGAGGAGGATGTTATTATTTAGGGTTTACCCTGTCAAAAAAACTGACCGCTGAATTGTATCTTTGAACACTGATAGTAAACCTACATGAATCGCTACGCGGTTCAAACCGGAAGCAATGAAAATCTTGGCGGTTGAGAGGGTACTGTGGTTAGCAAGACTGCATTATTACTGAAACATTGATCTTGGTTAGGAAATGGTTCAAGTCAACTAATTTAATGTTGATTTTCATGGGAAACCGGCAGATTCATTAACAATTCTACTTAATTTTTTATAAAAAGTTTTACAATTTATATATAATGTCCACGAGAGTATTGGTATCACCTTCAAAATATATTCAGGGATCTGGAGAACTATCGAGAATTAAAGACCATATCTTTAGACCTGGCAGAGCATTCCTCTTTGTCATGGGAGGTTATGCCTATGACAATCTTAAGGATATTATTAAGGATAGCTTTCTTGGATCAAAAGCTAAACTGGTATTTGAAAGGTTTGGTGGTGAATGCACACATGAAGAGATTGACAGGCTAAGAGAAATTTATACAAAAAACGGCTGCACTGTAACTGTAGGTGTCGGAGGAGGAAAAGCTCTAGACACTGCAAAGGCTGTGGCTTATTTTGAAAAGAGTACGGTTATTAGTATTCCCACCATTGCATCAACAGATGCTCCAACTAGTGCATTATCAATAGTCTATACAAAAGAGCATGTATTTGCTAAGACTCTAGCGCTGCTTGATAATCCTGAAGTCGTTTTAGTTGATACTGATGTAATAATGAATGCACCTGTCAGGTTTCTGGTATCTGGCATGGGAGATGCACTCTCTACTTACTTTGAAGCAAGGGCTAATGCTGAATCTGGTCATGTAAATTTTGCAGGTGGGCTATCTACCAGAACTTCTCTGGTATTGGCAAAGCTCTGCTATGACATCCTGATCAGGGATGGTCTTAGGGCCAGGTGGTCTGTAGATAACAAGGTCCATACAAAAGAGCTCGAAGACGTCATCGAGGCTAATATTTATCTTAGTGGAGTCGGTTTTGAAAGCAACGGGCTGGCATGTGCACATTCAATTTATAATGCCATAACCTCGCTCCCCAAGTGCCATCATATGTATCACGGCGAACTTGTGGCATTTGGTACCATCGTGCAACTGGTACTGGAAAAAAGGCCTGATTCAGAGATAAAAGAGGCCATAACATTCTGCATAAGTATCGGACTGCCGGTTTCATTCTATGAATTAACTAAAGATGAACTGACAAAGGATGAGATCATGAATGTTGCAGTAACTGCCAGTGGTTCTGGCTCTTTCATGGAAAGCGAACCATTTGATGTGACACCTGAAATGATCTTTTCAGCATTAATGGAGACAGATGCCCTGGGCAGAAGTTATAGGGGAAAAAGGAATTATTAATTCACTATAATTTGTACTTTACTTGCATTAGAAGATGTAGACTGGTTATATTCTTTCTTTTTCTCTTTGATTATTGAGAGGCCCTCTCTTGCCGGTTTAAAAAAAGGGTCCAGTTCTAATGCCTTTTTCAGGAACGGTGTTGCATTATCATATTCCCCAAGGCGTGTCAAAGCAAATCCGATGCCTGCATATGCATCCTCTCTCTCAATTCCCATCTCTAAAGCCTGGTTGAAATAATAGATCGCCCCATCGTAATCCCCTTCTGTTTGTGCCATGTTTCCTTGATTTACAAGATCACTAAATAGAGATTCAATATCTGCTCTCTTATTATGGTCTATTATTTCCAAACCATTTTTAGCCGGTTTACATAATGGATCAATTTTCAATGCCTTGTTTAAAAACTCTGTTGCATTATCATATTCCCCAAGGCTTGTCATAGCTAATCCAATTCCTACATATGCATCCTCTCTCTCTATTCCTATCTCTAATGCCTGGTTAAAGTAATTTATTGCATCATTGTAATATCCTTCCATTTGTGCGGTGTTCCCTTTCTGGACAAGATCATCAAACTGATTCAATTTATCCTCTTGTATTCTCTCAGTTATTTCTTTCAGACCTTGTTTTGCCGGTTCAAAATTAGGATTCAGTTCCAATGCTTTGTTTAGGAATTCTGTTGCGTTATCATATTCCCCAAGACATGTCAAAGCAAATCCAATGCCTGCATATGCATCGTCTCTCTTAATTCCCATTTCTAAAGCCTGGTTGAAATAATTTAGGGCTTCATTGAAATTTTTACTTTTTTGTGCCTCGTTCCCAGCATTTACAAGTTCATTAAACGAAGATAAATCTTCAGTTTGTTTACACTCACTGATCTCCTTCAAACCTTTTTTGGCATCTTCAAAATCAGGGTCCAGTACTAATGCCTTTTTCAGGAACAGTGTTGCATTATCATATTCTCCAAGGCTTATCAAAGAATACCCAATCCCCGTATATAATTTCTGGCTAACAATTCCTGTATCTAATGCCTGAAAAAAGTAATTGAGGGCTTTATTATTATCTCCGTTAATTTGTTCCTTCTTCCCTTCTTTCATAAGCTTATCAAACAGTGACTGATTATTCTGATCAGAAATCAGGTTAACATTCAATTTTTCATCCTGATATGAGGAGTTATTTATCCTGATAGGATCAGATGTGGCATTTACGATAAAAATCAGCATGGAAATTACCAAAAAAATGCAGACCATGAGTGAATTTCTCATATTTTAAGATCTGTTTTCAGTCCCAAAAAACCTTTTAAAAAGTCTTCAGGGAATATCTTATGATGATTATCGATGACAGACAAATTTTCTCATGTAGCGGTGAGCCAAAGATCAGTTACCCGTTGTTTCGCCGATGCTTAACCCGGAGGAAAATGAAATGCTTCAAGATATGTCAAAGGAACACGAAATCTACCCTGGAAAGACAACATAAGTACTCTCTCAAAAAGGATAGGATATGGACAAAAATCGTCAGAAAGTATCAGTAATACTCATTCTAAAACAACATACATATACCAGGCCCAATATAACCCGCAGTTTACTCAAAGCCTGTCTGTAAGCGGTATATAATTAATACGAGCACCGCTTACTATCTAAAAACCTTTCTTTTCCAGAATTACAATAATCCCTTCTGAAAGAGGCTGTTGCAAAAACCTCAGGAGATCCAAGATTTTGGTTTCAGTTTAGTGATACAGGAATTAATATCTCATACTATGATCGAAAATACTGAATTGGTTTATGCAATTGTACCATTATATATATCCATTATTTCAGAACAGATATATGAATTTAAAATAATAAGATATTTAGAGGATATAAATTCATTCTATTATCACTTGATATAGGAGTATACACCTTGACAAAAAATATTACGGTTTCAGAAATACCAGATCCCGAAATTATCTTAGCAAGGATTGATAAAGAGATAAATCTTCTTTCAAAAACAAAATCAACAATATTAAATGAAAAATTAGGGTTACCGCCTATTATTGCATTAGTTATTGCTTTGTTCCTGAATATATTAGGTATGTCAACTCAAACAACTACATACATGGCCATTTGGATCTCCTCAAGTCTGTATTTTTATATTTTTTATCCTATGCTCCCGATTTTACTTTTTCCTTTCACTTATCTGAAGAAGAAAAAACAGGGGGATGATGAGAAAAAAAATAAGGAATCGCCAGTAAAATGGGTAAAAAAAATACAGATATTAAAGCACAAACGAATAGGTTTCAGATTATTTATGAGGTTTTTTATTTTAAGTTTGCTTCCTCTGACCATTGGAATGATATTTATTTATCTGATTTCTATTATATTTTCAATATATTTGGGTAGTACGAATTTTATACCTTTTGATACTACAGAACTTATTCTAGTACAGTGCGTGGGAATTATTTTATTTTATATAGAAATTTTCTTCTTCAGACATCAGTTATTCAGGTTTACTGAATATATATTAAAACAGAGGGCTCAGGAAAGAAAAAGAATAATCCTGCTTGGAGTTTTAGGAATCATATTCCTGTTAGTCGGAACTGTAGTTATTTTTATTCTTCTAATAGCAATTCTTCTTCCTGGATATACTTTGACAAATTACATCAACGTATTTGAATTTATCAAAGTAAGATCTAATATCTGGATAATTCTCATATTAATTAGCCAGATAATAATAATGCAATACCTGCAACACATTTTAAGTCTCAAAATTGTCCTTAGTTCAATAGATGATCTTCTTAAACGACATATCGATGCTAAAAGTCAATTGATTTCAGAAAAAGACAAATATTCTGTTAATTATGGAGCTGATGATTTACAAGAAAGTAAAAACCTGGTAAAAGAGCCTTTGAAAGTATTAAGAGAGACTGCTCTCTATTCCTTCAACAGAAAACAGTTATTCGGACTCTTCCCAACATATTCTATCGGAATAAATATTTCAAATCTCTTAAATATTAATAGTCTTGCAGAATTAAAAGATATATTTTTTAAAGATGAAGAGTAGCAATCTTCAATTTAACATATATCTTGTTTAATAATTTCTTGTGATCTTCTCTTAAGTTTAATAGAGACTGAAATCATTACAAAACCGATTAGAATAATAACTATACCTGCGATTATCAAAAATAATTTAAGAATTGCACCTGGTGCAAAAAAAATTGATATAACAAGGAACAATGAGATTACTGCAATAGCCAGCCGGCTATAAAATCCTTCAGGTACAGCAGATCTTCCTTTTCTTACCCGGTTCAAAAGCATAATAGCACTTAGAAACATCCAGGTACCCAGAAATAATATTAAAATCAGACTCCAGAGAATGAGAGGTACTATTCCAAAAATAATTCCGATAAATACTATTATAACTCCCTTAAAGATCTCTTTTTTATCTGATCTTATCAATTTATGCCGGTTTATAGCCAGGTATATTGTAAATATACCTGCCAAAATTATTATAAGAGGAAGAATTATTTGTAATATGCTGAAATAAATAAATTCAGGAGAGATTATAAAAGTAAATCCGAGAACAACAAGAAATAAACCAAAAAGTGAACCGTTTTTAACAAGTTTATTCTGTTCTTTTAATTTATCTTCTGTATTGGTCGAACTTCCTGTTGCTTCTGAGAAAAGCATAATAATGGTCTCAATTATCATGAGAAAAAGAGGGGCATCATCGATAAGATGTAGGATTGGATGAATCTTTGGGTCATACCTATCCAGGTGAACCCGCCACTCCTTTTTTGTTTCATGAACATGGTATTGACCCTTTCGATAACTTGCTATAGTACCTGGAGTTGGAACATTAATTGCTGATTTACTCCATTGCTCACTTAATGGTTCTGTAACTTCGTCTTTAGGTATAATTACTTCCCATACTCCATTATGCAGGGGACTTAGAAAATCTTCAATTTTTGTCATAATTTATTATACAGTAATTAAATTGAAATTTATTATGACACTTTAAATTTTGTCATTTCGGCAGTAATTTCTTCTACTATCTTAACTATCCCAACCATAATTTTACCAATCTCATCAATTGAAGCACTTGTCTGTTCTGTTGCTGCTGCCGTATCTCCTGCTTCTCGTGAGGTATTCTGTATAAGTGTCGATACTTCCTGTATACTGGCTGTAACTTCTTCCACGGATGCAGCCTGTTCTTCAGAAGATGAAGCTACATCAACTGTATTTTGATTTATATTCTCTATGTTTTCTGCTATTTGTTTAAATGAAGATAATGTTTCGTTAAGCGCATTGCTACCTTCCATTACTGCGGTTGTGGATTTACCCATAGCTTCAGTAGCCTGGTTTGCCTTACTCTGGAGATTTCCTATCATATCTGTTATGTTTTCGGCTGATTTTCTGGAATCCTGTGCCAGAGACTTTACTTCAGCTGCCACAACAGCAAATCCCCTTCCCGCTTCTCCAGCCCTAGCTGCTTCAATTGCAGCATTTAATGCAAGTAAATTTGTCTGGTTAGCTATATCTGAAATTAATCTTACTATCTTTCCAATTTTATTCATTTGTGAATTTATTTCAGATACAATAGAATCTACTTCCTCTGCAGACATAGTTATCTCACCCATAGCCTTCTCTGACTTCAAAGCAAGATTTATACCTCCTTTTGCTAATTCATTTGCTTCATTAGAAGCAATCGAGACTAATTCTGCTTTCCGGGATACCGATCCAACAGTCGCATTCAAATCATCCATAGCTCTTAAAATTTGTGAGATCCCATCTCCTCCATGTTCTGCATTCTGACTTACTCTCCCGGTATTTGTAGCAATAAGCTGAGCTCCTGCTACAATCTCTTCTACGCTTGCATTTGCCTCTTCTGTATTTGCAGCAAGTTCTGAAACATTTTTATTGATTAAAGATATGGCATCAGATATCTGGATTCCAATATTATTTAGTGCATCTCTGAATTTTATCCAGTCGCCCTTGATATTTATTTTTGAATCAAATCTCTCAGAAAAGTTATAATTCGCAAATTCTCTGGCGATTCTCATAGATTCAATAATTGGAATATTAATATTATCAAGTGTTCTGTTCATCCCTTCTATTATTGTCCGGTATTCTCCTTCATGAGAAGATGGATCAGACCTGAACTTCATATCGCCTGCTATTGCAGCTTCTGCTATTGCATTTGAGTCAGTAACCAGTTTAAAAATTGAATAAGAAGCAGTTTCCAGTGCTTTTCCAATCTTCGCAAATTCTTCCCTTGCTGAAGCTGAATATTCATCTGCTTCAAGGATATTCGTTTTAAACTTAGTATTACCCCTTGCCAGTAAATTTATATTTTTTTGAATAATATCTACTGATTTATTAAGATAATTCAGTGTAGAAGTTATAGCGGTATGATCAGAGAATAGTTCGATAAGTTTTATTAATGTTCCTTTTTTATCTAAAACAGGAACATACACATAATCCAGATGCCTGATCCCTGCAGGAGTTTCTGCAACAAGGCTCCCTTTAACCGGTTTTTTTGTTTGAATCGCTTCCTTAACTGATTGCCCGGAACGTTCAATTACTTTTATATCAGTAAGTTTCAGACGAATAGCCTCTTCATAATTATATCCCATTATTTTTGTGAATGCCGGATTTACATCTGTAAAGTTCAAATCCGGAGACATAGTTATTATCGCATGGGGATTTTCATAAATAAATGCTTTTATCTCCTCCAGATCTGATACCTGTTCAGAGACATCGGTATACATTGCAACAATTCTCACAACATTATTATATACATCAAATATGGGTATATATGTAAAATCAAGTATTTTTACAGCCCAGTCAAAGTCTACAACGATTCTACCCTTTCCGGTCTTTTTCGTATTAAAGGTATCAGAGAATAAACAGCCATCACGCTCAAGAATTTTAAACTCCTCCATTTTCATTGAGAGTATCTTTTCTCTTGAATAATGTGATAATTTTTCAAAAGATGGATTACATGAAAGAATCTTACCCGTGGGATCCATCATTATTATAGATGATAAATTATATTCAATTAATGAATTTGATTCATTAATCTTTTCACGAAGTTCGGTAAGGTCATTAAATATATTAAATATCCATATTAGTTTACCTTCATAATTAAAGACCGGTATATAGGAATATTCAAGAAACTTTATGCCCACTGGAAATTCTACAGTAAGTTTTCCGGTCATTATCGATTGTTTATATATGGCATCTTCAATTGTAGGTCCATCCTGGTTAATTACCCTGAATACTTTTAGACTTTTTCCGATGCATTCTTCTTTTTTACATCCGGATAAATTTAGAAAAGCCGGATTAACATCTGCAATAGTAAGATCTGGATTTAATTTATAAAGCCCATAGGGATTGTTTTTAAAGAGAGCCTTAAATTCTTCTTTTTTCTCCTTATTTGTTATGTCTGTTATAAATGCAATCAGGCTTTTATTACCCTCATATTCAATTACATTCAGTGTTATTCTGCCCTCGAATATATTTCTCTTCAGGGTTATATGTTCCCAAATAAAAGAATTAAAGCCTGTGTCAAAAGCTCTTTTAATATTTAATTCCGCTTCAGATCCTGAATCTTTGCCGTTTTTCTGTTTTTCAGGAGAGAGGAGAACAAGAGATCTTCCTATTATTTCATTCTGATTTAATGTATCAAAAAGATCAAGTGTTTTTTGGTTACAGTCAATAACCAGACCATTTTGATTTATAATAAGTGATGCAACAGGAAAAGTATCTATAATGTCCTGTAATGATCTGAAATCACAAGATCTGATTACTGACTTTTTTGTGTCCGTCATTTATCCCCCAATTTGTTAAATACATTTTTTATAATAGATCCGCTGAACTGAAAGAATTACTCGTTTATAACAGAATTCAAACGATTTGATAGTTATATTAATAATAATTTATTAATAAATATAACAGATAGCCTTTCTAGGTGATCTCTATCCTGTACTCATATATATTTCTATTATTTATCATTACTTTCAGATCCTAACCGGAACTATATATATCTTGGTAGGGCCAGTTCATTACAGAGATTATGAAATCTGATGGCTCTTCAAAACATATGTCAGTTAAAGAATTACTGATAGTTTTAGTAGTTTCTCTCGGATCTTTCATGGCAGGACTCGACGCAACTATCGTAAATATTGCACTCCCAAGTATTGCAAAAGGTTTCAATGTTCCAACCGTTCATGCTTCTTGGGTACTTAATGCTTATCTGATTATTCTGGTAAGTCTTCTTTTGCTTGCTGCAAAGATTGGGGATATGAAAGGATACAAAAAGGTCTTCCTTGTAGGATTTGCTATCTTTACCATTGGATCTCTTTTATGTGGAATTGCCCCGTCTATTAATTCACTTATCGGGTTTCGGATGCTTCAGGCCATCGGGGGTGCAATTATTGCTGCCCTTGGATCTGTAATGGTAACCTCATATCTTGGAAACGAGGTTAGAGGATCCGCACTTGGACTCGTCGCAATGTTTACAATGCTTGGTGTTGCTATGGGACCGGTTATTGGTGGATTTCTTACAAGTATCTTTTCATGGAGATTTATTTTCCTTGTAAACATTCCGGTAGGAGTAATTGCGGTTTTATTAGGAATTTTTGTAATCCCTGCATTAAAGGCACAGGCACCCACAATAAAATTAGACCTTGCAGGAGTTTTTCTACTCTTTATAGCCCTTGCTTCGTTAATATTCGGATTAAATACCATTACTGGTCCCAATATTACAAATGGATTTTTCTCTCTGATTATCTCCCTGATTTTCTGGATATTATTCCTCGTATCACAAATAAAAGCAAAAGAACCATTAGTAGTTTTATCAGTCCTTAAAGATCGTGCCTATACATTTCAGAACCTGGATATCCTGATACTTCAGTTAGGACTTGCCGGAGTTATGTTTCTAATGCCTTTTTACCTTGAGATAGTAAAGAGTTTGCCTACCGGGACAGCAGGGGCATTACTTCTCGCTCTTCCGGTAGGAAATATTCTCACAAGTCCAATTGCAGGAAAGATCTCTGATGTCATAGGGACAAAGAAATTAATTATAATCGGATTTGTGATAGCCATTATTGCCCTTTTTCTACTTTCTACGCTCACAGTACTTAGTCATTCTGAAGAGTTTGTACTATATCTTTTCATACTTGGAGCAGGTGCTGGAATAGCATATGCACCACTTAATAGTGCAATCATGGGTGTATCTCCGGAAAAAGAACGCGGAATGACATCAGGCCTGATAAAAATGATGACAAATTTAGGTTCATCTCTTGGAGTGGCTTTAACAATTCTTGTTTTTGGATACGTTCTGGGTCCCAAAGTTGCACAGGTTGAGGCTCATACAATAAGTCCCCATGTAATAATGCCAGGATTTCAGGCGGCATTCTTTTTTTGTATGGCACTCCAGGTAATCGGGCTTATATTAATAATAGTTGTAAAAGAATCAAAAGAAGAATCTAAAGAGAGCCAGCCATTTTCACAAGAGGCTTATTAATATCTTATTTTTTATAAATGGGGTTATTAATATTTTTCAGAAGTGTTATTATCTTAATTCTTCCAGGCCTGTCTGAATACCCTTAACAGATTTCCACCGAGGATACCCTGGATATCTCTCCTGGAAAAACCATTTTTATATAAGGAAAGTGCGAGATTTGGAATTGCTCTGGTAATATCATCGATCCCTTGTGGCCAGGTCCATGGAGGGATTTCCGGGTATAATTCTTCAGTCCAATACCCCATTTTTATCATATTCTGATATATATCCAGCCCGAAATTTCGAAAATAATAATCCAGCCCTATGGAAATAAACTCAGGCCCCACAAGATCTGAAACATAAGTAAAGTGTTTTATAAATATATCCGATGTTATAGGTCTTTTTGCTGATACTGATGTCGGAAACGCATTTATTCCAATAACTCCTTCGGTATCGGCTATGGCATATATTACTTCATCTGAGATATTGCGATTACTGTTATAAACTTCATATGGATTTGAATGTGAGCAGATAACCGGAGAAGAAGAGATCTCACAGGCATCAATAACAGAACGCCATGAAGTATGTGATCCATCTACTATGACACCGAGCCGGTTACATTCATTAATCAGATGGATTCCAAGTTTCGAAAGTCCAACTTCCTGGCTAAACTCATTACATCCTTCACACCAGGCATTCCTGCGGTTATATGCTAATTGCAGTACTCTAAGCCCGAGTTGATAATGAATTTCCAGATTATCAGGATCTGTCCCGAGATTTTCTGCCCCTTGCATATGATATATAACTGCTATTTTATCGTTCTTTTTAGCATTTATTATGTCATTTATTGAACTTACTTTCTGAATTTTTTTAGGGTTATCTCTTATAAACCGGTTCATTGCCCTATATGCATCAATACCGTCCCTGATATCGCCCACTCCCAGAAGAGAGACAATCTGTGCATTAAATCCACCTTCGTAAAATTGCTCAAAAGCTGATATCCAGTAATTTGCCACACATGTACCATCAATTATTATATCATCTCTTGTAATCAGATCATTGGGAATTTCTGTCATTTTACTTTTTTTCTGGATTAACCAATACAAATTTTTTCGGGGTTCAGATAAAATTATTTCTGTCTGTAGTGCATAAGACTTTTTTAATATATTCTTCGTTTCCTTTTTATATTTTAAAAGCCTTTAATTTATTTAAATAATTTATTCTAATCTTTCTTCTGATGAAGGGGTGGGAATTATCAACAGGTACCATAGGATTTCATCTGTAGTGCTAACAACAATATCCGAATATCCTCATGGCATATCCATAATTGATCTCTCTCAAAAAACCGGTATCCATAGAAATGTTCTGATTAAATATATCAAAATTCTGGAAGCACAGGGTAAAGTAGAACTAAACAAAATTGGAACGGCCAAATATATTAAAATAAGTAACCGTACTTCTGCTGAATACCTCAAAGAATTCGCAACAGACCCTGTAATTTTTTTTGATCAGGATTTAAAATGTATAGATTTTAATAACCAGGAAAAAATTTTCTTTGATGAAAAACTTAAAGTAAATATCCGACAGGAGAACTCAGAGATACTCCTGTCTCTATATTCTAATCAGGAGTTACAGGATAACCTGAAACGTGCATTAAAGGGAGTAAAATCAGGTGGTATTACTCAATATGGCACAGATATTATAAGAGTTTACATAAAATATAAAACTCTCCCCCTGGTATATGAAGACGGGATGTATGGTGCTGCCCTTCTCTTCGAAGATATAACCAATAATAAGGATAATTTCATTGATTCAGAAAATACTTTAACTAAAATTCCACTATTTATCGATGATCAGATACGGTTTTTAATCCGGTTCTCATCCGACGGAAATATCACTTATATGAACAAGACATTTGCACGACATATTGAATATGAGTTTAAAGATATGTTACAGACCCCGCTTTTTATTCCGGATTTTCCAGAGGGTCCTCACCAGGAATTAACTGCTGAAATTAAGAAAATTTCATGGGTAAATCCCTTTATTTTTCTTGATTTACGAAGAATAATTCCAAAGGGAGATATGGTATTTGAAAGATGGAGAGTACAAGGGATTTTTGATAAAAATGGGAATATTACCGGATATTTTGCAGAAGGGCTTGATATAACTGATATCAGGAAGAAAGAACAGGATCTTCTCCTTCAACTTGAGATTCTGAAAAAGACTATGGATATTCGGACTTCAGAAATAATTGGGATAAATCAGGAATTATATAGGGAGATTATTAGAAGAGAATCCATAGAGGGTTATCTTAAGTTAATTCAGAACGCAGTAAATTCTGCATATGATAGCATTTTAATTCTTAAAAACGACGGAGAAATATGCTATGCCAATGAAAAAGCTGAGGAGATAACAGGTATCTGTAATTCTTCATTGATCGGTAGGAAAATAGACTCAATTCTCTCATATAAAAATAATGAGTCAGGTTTAATCATGAAGTTTTCATGTGAGAGTATCAACCAGGATCTTCTGCCTCATGTAATCAGAGGATTGCCTGAGTTCCCGGAGTTTTAGGCATATTACAAAATCTTTTGTTAATGCCACTCTGAAAATATAAGAATCTTATCCAAAAGACTGTAATTTTTACTCATTTGAATGTATTTTTTCCAAAAAATT
>Ga0074198_1000418_pt1 | contig 46552 bp, 41 predicted proteins | sample EPASupsiteSAE323_FD_64527 | JGI IMG/M metagenome (GOLD analysis project Ga0074198, IMG submission 64527) | Bioremediated contaminated groundwater from EPA Superfund site, New Mexico - Sample SAE3-23 | ecosystem: Environmental > Aquatic > Deep subsurface > Groundwater > Contaminated ... | reverse complement strand
GTTTCCATGAATGAATGGCAAACGCTTATGGACGCGCTGGATATGGGCATGGCGGGCTCCAGTTTAACTGGTTTCTATCAACTCTGCCGTTCAGTATTGGTAAAGACAGAAGCACATTATGATCGCTTTGACTTGGCTTTTGCCAGTTATTTTGGCGATATTGAAACGCCCGAAGGCCTGCCTGATAAGATATGGGAATGGCTGAATAAAGAGTTGCCCCCCATAGAAGTAACCGAAGAAATGAAACGTAATCATATGCAGATCGACATGGATGAAATGAAACGTATGCTTGAGGAAAGACTCAACGAGCAAAACGAAGAACATCATGGGGGTAATCGCTGGGTAGGTACGGGAGGAACTTCCCCCTTCGGACATTCAGGTTATCATCCCGGAGGCATTCGGGTTGGGGGCGAATCTCGCAATATGTCAGCTGTAAAGGTGGCCGGCATGAGGAGATTTCAGGAATTTCGTACCGATGAAACCCTGGGGGTGCGCCAGTTTCAGGTAGCCCTGCGCAAGCTGCGGCAGTTTACCACCCGCCTGGACGGAGCCCGTACCGAGCTGGATCTTGACGCCACCGTCAATAAGACCTGTGACAATGCCGGCCGGCTGGAACTGATTTGGGAACGTCCCCGGGAAAACGGGATAAAGGTTCTGTTATTAATGGATGCCGGCGGCTCCATGCTGTCGTACAGCCGTCTGTGCAACCAGCTTTTCACGGCGGTCAACCGCTCTAATCACTTCAAGGATCTCAAGGTATTCTATTTCCATAATTGTATATATGATTGGCTGTACCACACTTCCAGCTGCATACAGAACGATTACACCGACACCGAGTATGTGCTGCGGACCTACAGCTCCGATTACCGGGTGCTGCTGGTGGGTGACGCGGCCATGGCCCCCTATGAGCTGCTCAAGGTGGGCGGCATAATCGACTGGGATCTCTATAACGACAAGCCGGGCATAGATTGGCTCCGGCGCATTCGCCAGCATTTTGAATACTCGGTTTGGCTGAATCCCATGCGCCGCGACTACTGGGACTGGATCGAAGGCTCGTATACCTTGAAAACCATAGCTTCGATCTTTCCTATGCATGAGATGACCATTGACGGTCTGGAGCAGGCGATCAAGGGGCTGAAAGCCAAGCAGACGGTTCAGGCGGTATAACCGGGGCGAAAGATGAGTAATTTTTAAGCGTGTGTAGAAATTTTCCTGCACACGCTTTTTGTATGCAATCATTTGAATTTGGCAGGATTCCGCTTATTCTACAAAACATTGTCGATCTATCAGCTAATATGATATATTCATACTATAACAAGCAATCCCCATCACTCTGCTTTGAAAACACGTTGCTGCACCTGTCCATATCGGGTCTAGACCAAGTGACATATAGGTTTCATCCCACTTACGGTGACTACTTCCATGGTCATGAAGGTCCCGTTTTTAACTTCCGATTCAACCGCAAAAGTTACATACCTTAGTTGTACATGCTGTCCCCAGGGTCGGCTTTCTTTTAGCAATTTTGTGAGCTCAGTGGGTTTTAAAACTGTGTTTCCAGTTAGCTTCAAATCATGATCACATTAATATATGTGGGGTGTTGGAGAATGGTAACCGGGTGTAGCGGCGAGGAAAACAATAATGACATGCAGATACTCCTGGTGGAAGATGCTCCCGATCAGGGGATGGTGGTATGCCGTATCCTGCACCGGGATTGCGCCTTAAACTGCAATCATGTTCTATCCGGAGCGGAGGCCTTGCGCTGGCTGCGGGAAAACCACGCCGATCTGATGCTGCTGGACTATAACCTCTCCGATTGCAATGCTTTGGACCTCCTGGAGAATATAGAAAAAGAAGTAGGGCAGACTCCTCCCTTCATTGTTATGACAGGTTACGGGGATGAAATGCTGGCGGTCAATATGATGAAGCGGGGGGCCCGCGATTACCTGGTCAAACAGGGGACCTTTCTGCAGGCCTTGCCAGATACTGTTAACCGAGTTTTGGCGGACATCCTCCTGGAGCGGCAGCACGAGTTATCCCGCCGGGAGATGCGGGAAAAAGAGACCAGGTATTTTCAGCTTTTCCAGACTTCACAGTCCATAATGATGATGATCGATCCCGATAACGGCAAGATTATGGATGCCAATTCGGCTGCCTGTTCATTCTATGGCTATCGCTATCGGCACCTGACCACTATGAGAATCACCTCCATCGACGAGGCTCCGGATGATCAGGTAATGGAAATAGCTCAGCGGGCCAAGAACGAGTTATGTAACCATTTTGAGGCCCGGCACAAGATGGCTAGCGGTGAGGTCCGTGATGTGGAGGTATTCGTAAATCCGGTAGACTTCAGGTACAAGCGCTATCTCTTTACCATTATTCATGATGTCACCGAACGTAAGCAGGCATTGGAAGCCCTGGAGTACTCCGAGAGTCTTTACCGGACCATTTTCGAAAACACCGGTACTGCTTCCATTATAATTGATGAAGATACCACGATCTTGCTGGCCAACAGCGAATTCGAAAAACTCTCCGGTTATCGCCGGGAGGAGCTTGAAAATAAGATGAGCTGGACTACCTTCATAGTACCGGAGGATTTGGAGCGCATGGTCAAGTATCATCGGGAGCGGCGCGTTAATCCTAATGGGGTGCCGAGCAAGTATGAATTTCGCATTACCAGTCGCAGCGGGCAGGTATTTACTTGCATCAATACTATAGGGATGATTCCGGGGTCCAAACGCAGCATTGCCTCGGTGCTGGATATTACCGAGCGCAAGATGCTGGAAAATCAGTTGCGTATTCTAGCCACCACTGACCCGCTCACCGGCGCTTACAACCGGCGTACCTTTTTTGAAATGGGCAGCGCCGAATTTACCAGATCCAAGCGCTATAGACACGGCTTATCGGTACTCATGCTGGATATCGACCACTTCAAGCTGGTCAATGACAAATACGGACACAATGTAGGCGATATTACCCTGTCCACCCTGGTAATCAATTGTATGGGAGTTTTGCGCAGCATCGATATCCTGGGGCGGATCGGCGGCGAGGAGTTCGCGGTTATTCTGCCGCATACCAGCGGCAATGAAGCCGTGCTGGTAGCCGATAGGCTGCGTCAGGTCATTGAGAAAAACGTTATGGAGACCGAAAACGCAGTATTCTTTATTACCGTCAGCATCGGTGTTTCGGAAATAAGAGGCGAAGACCTGACCATAGATGACGTTCTTAAACGGGCGGATCAGGCGCTGTACTCTGCTAAAGACAAAGGGCGCAACCGGGTGGAGATAGACTAAGTGAAATTTTTCATATAGAATTATTTTAATTGCGTAACTTATAAAATAGAAATATAATAGAACTAGATTTATTACTATCACTTAAAGTTTAAGTACGTAGTAATTATTAAAGGGGAGGAAAGGGCTAATGGATTTTTCGTTAAGCAAGGAACAACTCATGATCCAGGGGATGGCCAAGGAGTTCGCGGAGAAGTACATTGAACCGGTAGCGGAAAAGATTGATCGGGAGAATAAGATACCGGATGACATCCTGAAGGGATTGGCGGAACTGGATTTGTTCGGCATCCCTTATGCCGAAGCTTACGGCGGAGCCGACGGCGGGTACGACGGTTATGTACTGGCCATGGAGCAGATATCCAAGGCATCGGGCGGCGTAGCTATGACAATCTCGGCGCACAGTCTGGCCCTCAGCGCCATCAACGTATTTGGTACGGAAGAATTAAAGAAAAAATATATGACTCCTTCCTGCAAGGGCGAACATATCGCATCTTTCGCGTTTACCGAGCCGGGAACCGGTTCCGACCCCAAATCACTGACTACCACTGCCAAAAAGGTGGGCAACGAATATATTATCAACGGCACCAAACGCTTCATATCCAATGCCAACTGGCCGGGCGTCATCGTAGTATTCGCGATTGACGACCAGACCGGCAAACCCAGCGCTTTCCTGATTGACAAACTTTGCGAAGGCTATTCCATTTCCGAACCTTGGGATAAGATCGGTATGCACGGCGGCATGCTGTTAGACGTATACCTGAATGACGTAAAAGTGCCGGTGGAAAACATGTTGGGCGGCCCTTCCATGGGCTATCCCATCCTGCAGCTCGGCATCTCCTTCGGCAAAATCGGCGTAAGCTCCACAGCTCTGGGCGCTACCCTGTGCTGCTACGAGGAAGCCATGAAATATGCTACCGAGAAGATGCACCGGGACGGCCCTATTGCCAAGTTCCAGGCTGTTCAGCTGAAACTGGCCGACCTGGCTATTAAGTACGAGTCGGCTCGCTGGTTGACCTATCGTCTGGGCTGGCTGGCCAACAATCTCAAGGATCCGCGCTCCTTTGCCCGGGATGCGGCGCTCACCAAGACCTATGTCTGCGACAACCTGGTGGACTGCGCTCGCCTGTCCATGGATGTACATGGTTCCTATGGCCTGATGAACGACTATAAGATCGCCCGCATCTGGAAGGATGCTATTATTGCTCCGCAGATCGAGGGCGTGGCTGATATGCAGAAGATGATCGTGACTGGAGTCAATCTGGCCGAAAAGAAAAAATAGTTCTGGTTTAACCGGGGAACCCCTGTGGTTCCCCTTTTTCACTTTAGTAAATTTTATTCCTTGCCATAATTATGGCAAAGGCTAAGGAATAAAGTACTGAAAGGCACGCGCTAAGGGAACTGATTACAGCGCGCCTTTCTTGCAAGAAATGGGGTGTGCAGCTGGTGGAAAAATTTGATGTAATCGTAGTAGGAGGAGGGCTGGCTGGATTGGCAGCCGCCTATACCCTGGCCCAGCAGGAACTGGAGGTACTGGTGCTGGAGAAGGGAGACTATCCCGGTGCCAAGAACGTGACCGGCGGCCGGCTCTATGTCAGCCCGGTGCGCGACCTGTTCCCTGATTTGTGGGCCAAGGCCCCGCTGGAGCGCTTTATTGCCCACGAAGGGGTTACCATGATGGCCAAGGAACGCTCGGTAGCCATCGCTTACCACGGGCAGGAACTGCTGCAGGAGCCTTACCAGAGTTACAGCATACTGCGGGCCAAATTTGACCGCTGGTTCGCCAAACAGGCCGAGCGCAAGGGGGCCATGCTGGTCACCAAGAGCCGGGTGGACGAGGTAATTATCGAAGACGGCAAGGTTTGCGGAGTTTGGGCCGGGGGTGATGAATTGCGGGCTGATGTGATAATCGCCTGTGATGGGGTACTGTCGCTGACTGCCGAGAAGGCCGGTTTGCGCAAACCGGGCAATCCGCATGATTTTGCGGTGGGCTTCAAGGAGGTCATCGAACTGCCGGCCGAGACCATCGAGAACCGCTTCGGCCTTACTGATAACGAGGGCGCCGCCCAGATGTTTATGGGCGAAGTGACCAAAGGGAAGTTCGGCGGCGGATTCCTCTACACCAACAAGGAAAGCCTCAGCCTGGGCATTGTGGTGGGCATCAAGGACCTGATGGAGGACAAGCCGGCCATCGAGGCGCCGACCTTGTTGGATGAGTTTAAACAAAGGCCGGAAATCGCTGCCCTGATTCGCGGCGGGGAAACCGTGGAATACTCAGCCCATGTCATTCCCGAAGGCGGCCTCAAGGCACTGACTAAATTGACTGGCAACGGCATAGTAGTGGCCGGAGACGCCGCCGGTTTTTCGATGAATATAGGAGTCACGGTCCGGGGTATGGAATACGCCCTGGCCAGCGGCTATTACGCTGCTCAGGCGGTACTCAAGGCCCGGGAGAAGGAAGATTACAGCGCCGCCAGCCTGGCCGTTTACGAACAGTTGCTGGCCGGCAGTTTTGTCATGAAGGATTTCAACAGCTTCAAGGACGCGCCGCAGGCCCTGGAAAACCCGCGTCTCTTTACCCATTATCCCGAGCTGTTGGGCAATGTCATGCGGGATCTCTATAATATGCCGGCGGGGTCCAAGGACCGCCTGTATCCTACCGTTATGAAGTATATGAAATTCACTGATCTCTTGAAGATGTTTGGCGACTTTAGGAAGGTGAAAAAGATATGAGCGAAATCATGGGCCTGAAGGCCAAGCTGGGATTGGATGTTTTTAAACATGACAGCGAACCGCACATCAAGATCAAGCCAGGCATGGAGAAAGATCCTCGCTTAAAGCGGGCGGTACTGGTATGTCCGGCTGGCCTCTATGCGGTAAATGCGGCCGGCGAAGTCGAGCTGACCATCGACGGCTGCTTGGAGTGCGGCACCTGCCGCATTGCCTGCGGCACCGAGGTCCTGGATTGGAACTATCCCACCGGCGGCGCCGGCGTACAGTTCCGTTTCGGGTAGGAACGGGGGACTTTTAACCACAGATGGACACAGATGCTCGACAGACACAGATGAACACAGATTTTATCTGCAATGGTAGTGATGTATGAAGTGACGAAGGATATATACAGGCGAACCCACGTAAGGTTTTAGAACGCTTTGCGTTTTTGGGTGAGAATTAGTTACTTTGAAATATGAGTGAGGGGGTATAGCAATGAATATTGTGGTGGCGATGAAGCAGGTGCCGGATCTGCAGCAGGTTCGCATTAGGAATCGCGAGCCGGTTTTCACCGATGTGCCGCTGGTACTGGGCAATATCGACAAGAATGCCCTGGAAGCGGCCGTAGCTATCAAGGAGGCCGGGGATGCCAATGTGGTGGCATTGTCCGCCGGAAATGAGAATGTGGAGGACACTATCAAGGAAGCCCTGGCCGCAGGTGCCGACGAGGCCTTCCTGGTCCTGGACGATAAGCTGGACGGAGCCGAGAGCGGAGTGATATCCCAGGTTCTGGCTGCTGCCATTAAGAAGATTGATGATGTCGGCCTCATCCTGTTCGGTGAGGGCTCCGGCGATAACTATTCCGGTCAGGTGGGTTCTCGGGTGGCCGAATTATTGGGTCTGCCCCAGGTAGCCTATGCCAGCGCCCTGGAGCTGAAGGGCGACAAGGCGATTGTAACCCGTTCCCTGGAGGACTGCGAAGAAGTGGTGGAGGTAAGCCTTCCCGCCGTAGTTACCGTACTTTCCGACATCAACGAGGCGCGGATTCCTTCGGTTACCCAGATACTGAAGGCGGGCAAGAAGCCCAAGGAGGTTCTGGAACTGGATGAAGTCGGGGTCAAAATCCCCGCTGCCGCCGCCGTAGTCACCGTCTCCAATCTCGCGCCGGAAACCGAGCGCAAGCGCATCGTAGTCAAGTCAGTGGCCGAGCTGCTCCAGTCTCTGACCACTGAAGGCGTAATTGGAAGGTAGGTGAAGAGAATGGCAGTTTTCATGATATACAGCAGCAAAGAAAAGCAGGCCCTGGAACTGATCACGGCCGCCAAGTCGGTAGGAGCTGCGGAAGTTAAAGCCGTATCCATCAACGACGAAGCCCAGGCCAATGCCTTAGCCGCCGCCGGCGCCGAGGTTTCCCTGATAAGTAACGATGCCATAACTCTGGCCGATGTAGCGGCATTAGCCTCCGCGCTAGGCCAGGCCGCCGCTCAACTGGGCGCCGATACCATACTCCTGTCTTCTGATCGCCGTGGCAAAGAGATCGCCGGCCGCTTGGCCGCCATCCTGGATGGTGGCTGCCTGACCGAGATCACTGCTATTAAGGCCAACGGGGACAAGATTGAATGCCAGCGCAATGCTTTGGGCGGCGCTACCGTTGCCACCCAGTACATCGCATCAGATAAAAAGATCATCGCCATCCGGCCCAAGACCTTCGACGCTCCCGGCGCCGGTTCCGGCAGTGTAAGTGCTATGACGGTCGATGTCAAGGCATCGACGATTAAACTGGTGGAGACCAAGACCCGGGCGGGCGACGCTGTCGATATCGAAGCCGCTGAAGTCCTGGTGGCGGTTGGACAGGGTCTCAAGAGCCAGGATGAATTGCCTGCCGTGGAAGCCCTGGCCAAGAAGCTGGGAGGGGAAGTAGCCTGCTCCAAACCGGTGGCTACCGACAAGAAGTGGCTGTCCGAGGAGCGCATCATTGGCCTCTCCGGCAAGAAGTGCAAGCCCGAACTGGCTATCCTGCTGGGTATCTCTGGCCAGGTTCAGTTCACCGTGGGCATCCGTGACGCCAAGGTCATCGTAGCGGTCAACAGCGATGAGAAAGCCACCATCAACAGCATGGCGGACTACATCCTGACTGCCGACCTCCACGATGTGGTCAAGGAAATGAATACGGGCCTATAGAACTCAGAATTAATCTAAACATTAACAGGGGCGAGCCGAAAAGGCGCCGCCCCTGTTTTAGCTGCTTACCCGCGGACTGAAAATCCGCGGGTTGTGTGTTTTTATGGATAGTAATATCTATTGCTTTTTCTTAGCCAGGTTTTCCTTGTAAATGCGCTTCTCCTCGTACATCCTGGTATCGGCCAGGCTGACCAGATCTTCCGCTGACAGCCGCTGGTCGGGAGTGAATTCAGCGGTGCCGTGACTGATGGATATGGGGTAAGGCTTGGTCTCCTGCCGGTTGTATTCGCTTAATTGCTCCGCGATGCGGCTATAGATCAGCTCGGCATCTTCCTGACTGCACTGGGGGAAGATGATCAGGAACTCATCGCCGCCCATGCGGCAGAGCGTATCCATATCGCGGATGTTGAGCCGCATGGTCTGGGTCACCAGCAGGATATATTCATCACCCTCTTTGTGCCCGAAACGGTCATTGACTCCCTTTAGATCATTCAGGTCGATAAAACAGACCGTAAGATTGGAGTTGTTCCGTTTACATAGCTGTAATTGGGTTTCCAGGACCGCCATACCGGTGCGCCGGTTCAAAACCCCGGTCATAACGTCGGTGGCGGCATATAGCCTTAATTGCTCCTCGGCCAGTCTGCGCTGGGTTATATCGCGGGCAAAGCAACTGATCCCGGTAATTACCCCTTGATTGATGATAGGCTGCAGGGTTATTTCCAGATAAACCTGCTGTTCGCCCCAGTGATAATTCATCTCCTCGTTTACCTTGTTTCCTTCCAGAACCCGCTGAAAAAGGGACTCCCATTGCATTCGCTCAGGGGGCGGCAGCAGTTCCATGATGCGTTGGCCCACATCCAGGTTGACCTGATAGGCTGATTTAAAAAAGAGCTTTAGGCTCTTATTAGCTGCGATGACCCGCAGATCGCGGTCGACCGCCCAGATGGAATCGGTAGTGTTGTTAATCAGCGCCTGTAGATTAGCCTGAGATTCCCGCAGCGCCGCTTCCCAGCGCCGGCGTTGAATGGCCAGGGCGAAGAATTTGGCAATGCGTTGGGCTCCGTCCACGTCCAGCTTGTTGAAATCACGGCTGGAATTGGCCAGGCAGATAACCCCAACCAGTTCCGGACCCATGGCGACCGGAACCGATATGAAATTATTGATAGGCAAATAATCGGCCGGCAGATCGCGCCAGGACGGATGGAGGGCGGGAGCGTTGGTCAGCACCGGGATCTGGTTCTTAACCGAATACCCCAGCAACCCGTTATAGATTTCCGCGTTATCCCGCGGGGAGATAATAAGCTTTTCCCGGTCCAACAGGGTTGCGAAGGGAATTCCCTGGTGGAAATCCTGAGCCTGGGCTACTATCGAACCATCAGCGTTTATGATGCCAATCAAACCGTTCTGGCTCCCGCTGATAATCTTGCAGCAATGCAGAATCAGGTGGGAGATTACCTCTATGCTGGCATCGGGCTCTACCAGCGGTTCATAGAGTTGTGCCAGTACCGAGCGCAGCATCAACTCATACTGGATATTTTCTGGAATTGCTTCACTGGCGTCCATCCCGGCGTCCTTTTGCTCTGACATTCCTTATCACCCCGTACTCAGATTTTATACATATTTTCGCTTTTAGTATTAAAAAACCTTTTTTTCATCATATTTACCTGTAAACTGAGCGCGATGTTGGGCTTGCCCCCAAGACCCACTCTGTTTGTGAGCATATATTATAAAGACCGCCATAGAATCTAATATAGCTCTGCGAGGATATTGCGGGAGGAGTGGGCCATGGAGCAGATATTTGAAAAACTTATAAAAGAAGATAGAGCCCAGCGGACAGCGGAGGGCTTCCGGGGCAGTTTTATGGAATACCTGGAGGTGGTGCGCCAGCATCCCGAATGCATGGTTTTGGCTCATGAACGATTGTATCGCATTATCATGGAACCTGGAGTAGAGGTCGTCAAGACGGAGGATTATCCCCGCCTGCGCCGTATTTACGGTCACGACACCCTGCGACGCTATCGCTTCTTCGAGCAGGATTTTTATGGAATCGACAAAACAGTGATGGAAATAGTGCGTTATTTCTATTCCGCCGCCATGCGGGGGGAGGAGTCGCGTCAGGTATTGTACCTGGTGGGACCGGTAGGTTCGGGGAAATCGTCCTTGATGGAAAGCCTCAAGCAGGCGCTGGAAAAGGGGCCGATGATCTATGCCCTGGAGGGTTGTCCTATGCGGGAGGACCCCCTGCATCTAGTCCCCGTTCAGTTGAGACCCGCCTTCGAGGAGTTGCTGGGTCTGCGCATCGAGGGCGAACTCTGCCCGGTCTGCAGTTATCGTCTGGAACATGAATTTGGCAACGAGTACGAACGTTTTCCGGTGATTCAGCGGGGATTCTCCATTCGGGCGCGCCAGGGGATTGCCGTAGTTCCCCCGGTTGATCCCAACAATCAGGACGCCTCGGTTCTGGTTGGCTCAGTAGACATCTCCAAGATGGATCTCTATCCGGAGGACGATCCCCGGGTCTTTTCGCTCAATGGGGCCTTCAATGCCGGCAATCGAGGTATCGTGGAGTTTATCGAGATATTTAAAAACGATGTGGAATACCTGCATACTATCTTGACCGCTACCCAGGAGAAGTCGATACCGTCACCCGGCAAGGGCTCGATGATTTACTTTGACGGTATCATCCTGGCCCATTCCAATGAGGCGGAGTGGAATAAGTTCAAGTCCGATTATACCAACGAGGCGATCCTGGATCGCATCGTTAAGATAGAGGTTCCCTATTGCCTGGAACTGGACCAAGAGATCAAGATCTATCAAAAGATATTAAAACGGAGCAAATTTATAGCCCATATTGCTCCCCATACCATTGAGACTGCATCCATGTTTGCGGTGGTAAGCCGCCTCAGTCCTTCCAACAAGGTGGACATAGTCACCAAGATGCATATCTATAACGGAGAGGAGATCGTGCAGAAGGATTCCACCCGCCGGGTAGATATCGCCGAACTGCGGGATGAGGCCGGCCGGGAAGGCTTTACCGGGATATCCACCCGATTTATTATGAAGGCCATTGATAATGCCCTGTCTGAATCAGAGCACAACTGCATAAATCCCATCACCGTATTGGAATCCCTGGTCAAATCAGTCAGGGCGGCCGATATTGGCGATGAGGAGAAAAAACGTCTCCAGGGCTATCTGCAGGATACCATCAAGAAGGAGTATCATCGCCGCCTGGAAAAGGAGATCACCCGCGCCTTCATCCACGGCTACCGAGAACAGGCGGAGACTCTCTTCAACAACTATCTGGATCATGCCGAGGCCTATGTCAACAAGGTGCGGCTCAAGGATCGCAATACTGGGGAAGAACTGGAACCCGACGAGGCCTTTATGGAATCGATCGAGGCCGGCATCGGACTGTCCGGTAGCGCCGCCCGGGGCTTCCGCCATGATGTAACTGCCTATATGTTTTCCCTTTTACGCAGCAAAAAGAAGATAGAATACGGCAGCTACGAACCGCTCAAGGAAGCCATTGAGAAGAAACTGATGGCATCGGTCCGCGAGCTCTCTCGGGTAATCACCCAGGCCCGGGTCCGGGACAGCGAGCAGAGCGAAAAATACAATGCCATGGCGGAAGAAATGAAAGCAAACGGCTACTGCGACCACTGCTGCAACGTAGTCTTGAAGTACGCCGCCAACAATCTGTGGAAGGATTAAAGGGGACTGCTTCTGTTAGAGGAGGTACTCAGTTGTGGCCGTTTTTCGTGAGATAGAGGCCGGACGGGACCGCAGTGCGGAGGACCGGCGGCGGCATCGCCAGTTGCTGGAGAAGACTATTAAGGAAAACCTGGGCAGTATCATTGCCGAGGAGAGCATTATAGGGAAGAACAAGGACAAGATTATCAAGATACCGGTGCGTGGGTTGAAAGAATACCAGTTCATTTACGGGGAGAACCCGGAGGGGGTGGCCACTGGTCAGGGTGACGAGAAGCGCGGGCAGAAGGTGGGCTCGGTTCCCGGCAAGAACGGGCTGGGCAGCGGAGACGGGGCCGGCAGCAGTCCGGGGGATGAGGTCTATGAGACCGATATCACCCTGGAGGAACTGGTCAGTTATTTGTTTGAGGATTTGGAACTGCCGTATTTGGAGCGCAAGCGCTTTTCCTGGCTGGAGAGCGAGCGCCAGGCCAAGCGCCGGGGGATTCAAAAGAAGGGCATTCCTCCCCGTTTGGCCCGTAAGCGTTCCATGACGGAGCGGATAAAACGGCGCAAGGGGCTGGAGCGTGCCCTGCAGGAGTTAGGGCGGGCGGAGGAAGAGGGCGCCCGCTTTCCCTTCAGCGAGGAGGATTTGCGTTACCAGCGCACCCGGGAGGAGCGGCGGGCGGAATCCAATGCGGTGGTAATATGCATCATGGATAATTCGGGGTCCATGTACCTCAATAAGAAATATTTAGCCCGCAGTTTCTTTTTCCTTATTTATCAGTTCGTGGTTTATCGCTATGTCAATGTGGAGTTGGTCTTTATCAACCATACCACCACCGCCAAAGAGGTAAATGAAGAGGATTTTTTTCACCGGGCCGAATCGGGCGGCACCATGATCAGCAGCGGCTACGAACTGGCCCGGCAGGTAATCGAGGAACGCTATAATCCGACGGTGTGGAATGTCTATGCCTTTCATGTGAGCGATGGGGATAACTGGACGGAGGATATCGAAGCGGCTATAGCCAGTGCCCATGAGTTGTGCCGGGTCTGCAATTTGTTCGGTTACGGGGAGATACGCTCCAACTGGCGCCCGGACCGCAGCATGGCCGACGAATTCGCGGAAGGGATTACGGAGGATAATTTTGTGTCGGTCACCATTGATAACAAGGAAGACATCTGGCCGGCCTTCAAACAACTGCTTCAAGTGGCGGAAAGGGAGGGGTAGGTCTGGGCAGCGATTACAGTCTGCGGCAGTTAAAGGAATACAACGCCCGCATCGAGGAACTGGCGGCCCGGATGGGTCTGGATTGCTATCCCCAGGAGTTTGAGATTGTCAGCTATGACGATATGCTGGGCTGCGAGGCCTATATGGGCATGCCGGTGCGCTACCGCCATTGGAGCTTCGGCAAGGCCTTTGAGAGGAAAAAGACCTTCTACCACTATAACCTGAGCGGGCTGCCCTATGAGATGGTGATTAACTCAAACCCCTGCCTGGCCTATCTGATGAAGGACAATACCCTGCTCCTGCAGGTGCTGACTATGGCCCATGTCTATGGGCATAATGATTTTTTTAAGAATAACCGTATGTTTAGGGTGGGGACCCGGGCCGATACCTGCCTGGAGATGTTCAAGTCGCATGCCCGGCGGATTGACGAATATATCCAGGACCCCAGCATCGGTTACGGGAGGGTGGAGCGGGTACTGGACGCCGCCCACGCTCTGCGTTTCCAGGTCTACCGGACGGTAGGGGAACGCCACCTGTCGCCGGATGAGGTTAAACAGGAAATAATCGAGAGGTTCCAACCGGCGTTGTCCGAACATCCTCTGCTGGAACCGCGGATTAAGCGCGAGCCCCCGGACTTGGGGAGGGTTCCCCTGGAGCCGGAGGAGGATATCCTGCTCTTTATCTATCGCTATGGTCAGCTGGAGGATTGGGAGCGCGATATCATCGGCATGGTCCGGCAGGAGAGCTTGTATTTCCTGCCCCAGATCGAGACCAAGATTATGAACGAGGGCTGGGCCAGCTTCTGGCATTATCGTATCCTGCAGCAACTGGAGCTGCCCCAGGATATGCATTTAGAGTTTCTTAAACGTCATAATCAGGTGCTCTCACCTCAGACCGGGTCGATTAATCCTTATCATCTCGGGTTCAAGCTGTTCGAGAAACTGGAGCGAGAGAACGGAGCGGCTTTTATTCGCCAGGTACGCGAATGTGAACGGGATGCTTCTTTTTTACGTTGCTATCTGGACGAGGAGCTGTGCCAGGAACTCAATCTGTTCACCTGGCTAAAGAAGGGACGGGATTACCTGGTCAGCGAGGTGGCGGATGCCGACGGATGGAAGTATATCCGGGATACCCTGGCCGACGGTGCCGGACTCAGTACTATTCCCAACATCAAGGTCATGGAGGTTAAGGGGCGGGAACGTACCCTTCTGCTGGAGCAGGAGTGGGACGGCCGCGAACTCCTGCTGGATTATGCCCACCATACCTTGAAATATATCGCCCGCCTGTGGGGAGCCAGGGTCCGCCTCCGCACCCTGGTCCGCAGCGCCTTCCAAATCCTCGAAACCGACGGAGAGTAAGGGCGGGGAACGGGGAATGTTTTTGCCACAGATGCACACAGATAAACACAGATTAGTTTGCGATAATTTATAAAGATGATGGTTCAATTAAATGTAGTTTACTGTGATGATCTATGCTCAGGGAGCTATATATTTAAGCCCGGTTTGATAACTAGATGAATATTTATAGTGATAAGCCTGCGCTGCTATGGTTTACATAAACAAAATCTGTGTTAATCAGTGTTAATCACCCTCCGGGTACCACGATGCGCCTTCGCGCCATTTAGGTCGCTGTGGCTAAATAAAGAAAAACCTGTGAACATATGCGGTTAATCTGTGTTAATTCCCCTCCTAAACAGGATTTTGGCTTACGGTCTCGAATACCTATTCTACAGACAGGCTACCAGGTTGAAAGGGGTTCTGAGTGTGGGGGAAGCCAAACATGTTGAAATCGTAGTGGACGGGGTTACCGGGGTGGGCAAATCCAGTCTGGTCCGGATTATTTGTGAGGCCTTTGAGTTGCAGCCGTTTAATGAGATGTTTGAGGACGAAAACCGTCTGCTGCATAAATTTTTCTATGACCGTGAGAAATGGGCGTTTCCCATGCAGACCAATTTTCTCACCAACCGTTTTAAGCAATACAAGCATGCCATGGATGTCGGGCGGGCGGTAATGGATCGCTCGATTTATTCCGATCGCATATTTGCCCGGATGTATCTGGAATACGGCTATCTCAGCCCGGAAGAATACGCGGTTTACAATAACCTGCTGGAGACCATGCTGGAGCATGTGGTGCCGCCCAAGCTGCTGGTTTATCTGCAGGTGGAGACCGATGAGGCCATCCGGCGGATTAATCGCCGGGGTCGGCCGGATGAGGTAGAGGTGGAACGGGAATACTGGGATACCCTGAATCGCTTTTATGAAACGAATTACCAGGATTACCGCCAGGGAGCGGAGCTTCTGGTCATTCCGGTGGACAAGCTGGACTATGTGCATCGCGCGATAGATCGGGAGTTTATGCTGGATTCCATACGTTTGGCCTGGCAAAGGGTGGAGACTAATGCGGCGCGGGGTTGATTCTTTGGCAGCGGGCAGGCTTTATGATATATTAATTTAGGTGGCTGGCACAGCGGAAGAATCTTGGGAAAGGATGGATAGCATAAATGGCCTGGATATTGGGCATCTTTGCCGGGGTTCTTTTTTTGCTGTATGCTGTCTATTTCCTCCAGATTGTCCTCGGTAAGCCTGAGCAGTTTGAACTGGAATTGATGAAGGCCTTGGCCTCCTGGATGGTGGCCAAGGGGGTTCAGGCCAAGGCCCAGATGTGGCTGCTGCTATCCATATCGGCCCTGCTGGAGTTTACCTATTTCATATTGGTGTTTGAGGTGGTCGAAAACAACTTCATGATCCTGTTTACCAGCTTTTTCGCGGGATATGAAATATTGCACCTCTTTATCGTTGCCATAGGTCTCTCCCGTTTCTTCAAGGGCCAGCTGAAGCTAAAGGATATCTTTAAATGGAAGGCAGAACGTTTCAGCGCCATCCTCTTCTACACCCATTCCATGCTGGTTTTGGTAACCATTCTTTTCTTCAAGTAGCCTTCCCCCTGGTATAATAAGCGTAGGTAGTCAAGGAGGTAATTAAGCTGGAAAGAGACGATAGCAGGATTAAATGGGGCTTGCTGGAGTTTGTGCTGGTCTATGGCGGCGTATACATCCTGGGCCTGCTCTATGCGCTGATAAATGCTAAATACGGTGGCGTAGCCGGTCGCTTGGGCTTGCTCCCTACCGAGTTCAATACCTTTATTGTGGCTTTTATTTTTCAGACGGCGGCGACGGTGCTGCTGGTGTGGCTGACCACAGTAGTGATCAACGGGGTGACCTGGGGCGACCTGGGGGTCAGATGCAGTTCGGGGAAAAACTTTGTGGTATATGGCTTGCTGGCGGGTATTGCTCTCCTGGTCCTGGTCGCGCTTATGAGCATTATTCTGGCCAGGCTGCAGCCCAATATCCAACCGCAGGACTTTGAAAGAATCCTGCGCTCGGTGCATACGGCTAAAGGTTTTGTTTTGATGCTGCTCATGGGCTGTGTGCTGGCGCCGCTGGCTGAGGAGCTTTTATTTCGTGGGATGCTGTACCCGGCGGTGCGCCACTACCTGGGGCCAGCCGGCGGAGCGGTGGTGGCCGGCCTAGTTTTCGGTTTGGTGCATTGGGATATCTGGCGGGCGATACCGCTAGCCATCGGCGGCATCGTACTCTGCTATATCTACGAGAAAACCGGCAGCATACTGGTCTCAGCAGTGGCCCATGGCGCCTGGAACGGGATTATGGCCCTGATTATTTATTTCACGGTCTTTAAGATGGTATAATGAGTTCATATTTAGACGAAGAGGTGTAATGTCGTGCCTATCTACGAGTACAGATGTGAGAATTGCGGAAGGTTTGAAAAGATGCAGAAGATTTCAGAATCCGCACTGGAACACTGCCCGGAATGCGGGGGAAAGGCGGAAAAGCTTATTAGCCGCAATGTGGGAGTGGTGTTAAAGGGCTCCGGTTTTTATAAAAACGATTCCCAGGCCATCAAGGATAAGGCCCGCGCCTTGAACAAGGAGCGACAGAAGGATAACCAGGCTATTCTCGACGGAGATGTCGGCGGTTATGTCAAACAGTCGGAAGAGACTAGCGTGAAGGTCTCCGAGGCTTAACGCCGCCCGCCGTCAAGGCGGCATGCCGGATTTTATAGCAAAAAAAGGATTTTCGCAACCTTTGCAGTATTTCTAATTATGTACCCCATCGGCAATTGAGAGAGCAGACCGGCAGGGGCCATTAATGTATTTGCATTAATAATTAAGTGTTGGGGAATAAAAGCTGGGGCGTGAATAGATGAAGGTCAAGAATATCGTGGAGAACCTGGTATGGGAATCCCTGAACGGGGTTCTGGAGACTAAACCGGAAGCCTGCAAATGTGATAAATGTCGTGCGGATATGGCTGCTTTTGCCTTGAATCATCTGCCACCCAAATATGTAGTGACTGATATGGGGGAAACCATTGCCCGGGCCGGCTCGCTGGACAACAAGGTGCGCATCGCCGTTCTGGTGGCTTTGACCGAAGCGGTGGAGCTAGTAAGCGCGCGTCCCCGGCATGAGGGAAAACTGCTTTAGCCATTTATAACGGGAGTAAATGAATGAAGGAAATAACCATATACACTGATGGAGCATGCTCCGGGAATCCGGGACCAGGCGGATGGGGAGCTGTTCTTTTTTATGGGGAACATACCCGTGAACTATCCGGGGGTGAGGAAGACACCACCAACCAGCGAATGGAGCTGACGGCGGTGATTGAAGCCTTGCGGGCGCTCAAGGTGAGCGACTGGCCGGTTACCGTATATACGGACAGTGCCTATGTCGTCAATGCCTTTGCCCAGAATTGGATCGACAACTGGCTAAGGAACGGCTGGAAAAACAGCAAAAAGGAAGATGTAGCCAATCAGGACCTGTGGAAGGAATTAATCGCGTTAATGAAGAAAAATCGGGTTAAGATCGCCAAGGTCAAGGGCCATGCGGGAGACCGCTGGAATGAACGCTGCGACGAATTGGCCCGCGCCGCTATTAAGAAATAGGGAATCCGGCAGGGAGGTATAGAGGATGTGGCAGGATGTTAAAGATGCGTATACCACCTGGAGAGTCAAGAAGTATCTGACCACTTGCGGAACCAACCTGCGGGCGCGCAATCCCGGCTGTTTTAATCTGGGCCGGGGTTCGGAGGTTCATATAGGAAATGGCGTGATGCTGGAGCGGGATGTCTTGTTTTCCACCGGGGAGAATGCCCGCATATATATCGGGGACCATACCTACCTGGGTGACGGCAGTAATATTCTGGCGGTGCAAGAGGTCAGCATCGGCAAGGGCTGCGCGATAAGCTGGCACGTATTATTTATGGATACTTCTTCCCATCCCTTCGGCATGCGGGGCGAGGTTCCCCGCACCCTGATCGAACCAGTGCGAATAGAAGATCATGTCTGGATCGGCTGCCGCGCGGTTATCCTGAAAGGCGTGACGGTCGGCGAAGGAGCCGTGGTCGCCAACAACGCGGTGGTTACCAAGAATGTGCCGCCCCGCTGTCTGGTTGGCGGCAACCCGGCCCGCGTCATCAAGGAAGACGTGGTATGGGAGTAAGCCGGGTGTTTAATATATGGATAAGGTAAGAATATACCAGAAGGAAATAAATGGGGAGTCGCTGGTGGGGGGGGAGATTCTGGATCCCGAGGCGACGCTGGCCGACTTGCTGGAGGCCTGGCAGCCACTTTGCGACGATACCGCGATATATAAGCAATACGCGGCGGACAACCATGCCAGTTGCAAGGCTTGCATCGCCAACTGCTGCAATACCGCCTATGTCATTCCCGACCTAATAGCCTTTCGCCGGATGGCCCTGGCCTTGAACTGTGATTATCCGGAATTTATTGCTGAGTATTTTCAGGCGGATAAGGTGGAACTGGGCCTGCCCCGGCTGTCGCCCAATCCTTGCTGCTTTCTGCAAGAAGGCATCTGTACGGTTTACCCGGTGCGTTCCCTCATCTGCCGTTTTTATATCTGTACCGGCCTGACCGGAGATACCGAGCAGCTAATCTATGATCTGGCCTGGATCGGGGCGGCCGCTACCATCAGCTTTGCCCGCGAACGCGGGATTCTGCCGCCCGGCGCAGATGGCGGCTACAGCAGCTTCGATCTGCTTTTCAAGGGCCTGCTGGATGAATACCGGGACGATCCCCGGATCGAGCTTTTTCTCCAGGCCATAGAGTACAACGACATTCCTCTAAAACCATTTCTTGTAAAATAACCTCATTGACAAAAAATACCTTCAATAGTATTGTTATTAATTTGTGTAAAAAAGCAGAAAATGTCGACATAAGCAGGATTTTAGCTTCTAATAAGGAATATCTAAACGACTGTAAATATATCTGCGGAGGTGACGATTAAGCAAAAATTGACACAAAAATAGTCGTTTGGAGGGGAAGATTTTTTGAAGATGAGAGTGAATCGTAAGACCGCTATCTTATTGTGTTTGGTCCTGGCCCTGTCTCTGGTGGCGACCGGTTGTGCGGCAAAGAAGGAAGCTGCCGAGCCGAGCAAGGAAAAGGTTCCTGAAGTAAGCGTTATCAAGTTGGGCTTCCTGGGCGCTACCACCGGCGAGGTGGCTTGTTATGGACGTCCGGCGGAAAAAGGCATGAAGATGGCCATCGACGAACTGAATGCCAAAGGCGGCATCCTGGGCAAAAAGGTTGAAGGCGTTTATGAAGACAATAAGGGTGATTCCGCGGAGATTGCCAACATAGCTCAAAAGTACGTTACACGGGATAAGGTAGTGGCCATGGTCGGCGACCCCTGTACCGGGCTTACCCAGGTGGCAGGCAAGATCGCCCAGACGAACAAGATTGTTCTGTTCTCCGGCGGGGCAACTTGTGCGGGTGTGGTTGAGATCGGAGATTATATTTTCCGTAATACCCTGGTGGATAAGAATGCGGTTCCGGCAGTTGTCAATTGGATGGTAAACAAAAATGGCTGGAAGAATGTTGCCATTATAACATCATTGAACAATAGCTACAGTGTGGGATTGACCAAGGTGTTCCAGGAAGCACTTAAGGCCAATAAGGCCAAGATTATCGCGGAAGACACCATCAATGACGGTGAGACCGATTTCAGCGCCCAGATTACCAAACTGAAGAAAAATAAACCCGATATATTAGTCTTTACCGGCTATTATAAGGAAGCAGCCCTGCTTATGAAGGAAGCTCAGAAGCAAGGGCTAGATATCAAGATGATCGGCGGCGACGGCCTCTATGGTGAGGACCTGATGAAACTGGGGGGCACGGCGGTGGAAGAGAAGGTTATGTATTATGCCGGCTTCACCCCCGATGCAGCTAGCCCCGAGACCGAGAAATTCATAAAAGATTATAAGGCTCTCTACAATGAAGAACCTGATATGTTCTCCGCTCAGTACTACGATGTGGTCATGATCCTGGCCAAGGCTATGGAAACTACCAAGAGCACTGATCCCAGCGTATTCAAGGATTACCTGAATACCCTGAAAGATTATCCCGGCGTATCCGGCAAGACCAGTATCGGCGCCGATCGTGAACCCATTAAGAATCCGGTTTGCCTTCTGACCGTCAAGGATGGCAATTTCCGCTCTCTGATGGAGCAGGTTCCGGTCATGGTTAAATAAATAGTACCCCGCACTCCGGCGCCTGCAGCTAATACAGGCGCCGGAGCGGGTTTATACTTAACCTGATTGCCCAGGGATGGTCCCGCGGCGGCGGGTTTATCCCTGGTTAATTAATGAGATAGAGGGATGCTTATGTTCTGGCAGCAACTACTCAACGGTATTACCCTGGGCAGCAGCTATGCCCTGATTGCCCTGGGTTATACCATGGTATACGGTATCGTGCAGTTGATCAACTTCGCTCATGGTGAAATCTATATGTTCGGGGCCTTTGCCGGGCTGTTCCTGATTATGGTGGCCGGCTGGAATATCGCCTGTGCCCTGCTGGGCGCTATGGCCTTCTGCATGCTGCTGGGCGTGGTGGTCGAGCGGGTGGCCTACCGGCCGCTCCGGGGCAAGTCCTCCCGCCTGTCCGCCTTAATCAGCGCTATCGGGGTATCTATCTTCCTCTCCACCCTGATGGTTATCATCGCCGGGACCAACCCCCGCAGCTATCCCGATGTTCTGCCCATCCACAACTACCAGCTGGGGGCGGTGCAGGCTTCCTCCCTGCAGATTATCATACTGCTCTTATCCGCTATCTTGATGATAGGACTGGAACTCATGGTTCGCCGCAGCAGGATTGGCAAGGCCATGCGGGCCTGCTCGCAGGATATCGAAGCGGCCGCTCTTATGGGCATAAATGTCAATCGGGTAATCTCTTTTACCTTTGCCGTAGGTTCGGCCCTGGCCGCGGCTGGTGGCGTGATGGTAGCGATTTATTACAATGCCCTGTGGCCCTATATGGGAACCATGGCTGGTATGAAGGCCTTCTGTGCCGCGGTTTTGGGTGGAATCGGCTCGATTCCAGGGGCTATGGTCGGCGGGATCAGCCTGGGCATAATGGAGATCATGGGTGTGGCTTATCTATCCTCGTCTTACAAGGATGCCATCGCCTTTGGCATCCTGATACTGGTGTTGATTATCCGGCCGCAGGGTCTGATGGGCCAAAAGATCGTTAAAAAGGTGTAGGTGAAAAGCTTTTGGACGCGTTTTTATCTCAATACATCGATCCTTATTTTCTAAGGATCATTTTGATAATCGGTATAAATATCATACTGGCCCTGGGCTTAAACCTGATAACCGGAGTTACCGGTCAATTGTCCATGGGGCATGCGGGTTTCATGAGCCTGGGCGCCTATACCTCTGCTATCCTGTCCATGCAATACGGTGTTTCCTTCCCGCTGGCGCTCCTGGCCGGATCATTGGTTGCGGGATTTTTCGGTTTTCTGATCGGTTTACCCACCTTGCGTCTGCAGGGGGATTACCTGGCTATGGTTACCATTGGCTTTGCCGAGATTATCCGGGTGTTTTTTCTGAATTTCGAGCCGGGCGGCAAGGCGGTGGGGCTCGCTGGGATTCCTCAGGAAACCACCTTTCTTACGGTATGGGTACTGGTTATTATCGTGGTTATTCTCAATGCCGGGCTGCTTAAGTCACGTACCGGCCGGGCCTTATATGCTATCCGGGAAGATGAGATCGCGGCGGAATCCTGCGGGGTGGATACCACCCGGCTCAAAGTAACCGCCTTTGTGCTCGGCGCTTTCCTGGGCGGTTTGGGCGGAGGGCTTTACGCCCATTATATGTTCTATATCGATCCCCAGGTTTTCAATTTTACCAAGTCCATTGAAATTCTTAATATGGTGGTCTTAGGCGGCATGGGCAGCATACCCGGTACCATACTGGGCGCGGTGATTCTGACCATCCTGCCTGAATTATTGAGAGTGGTGGCCGAATACCGCCTACTGTTCTACGGCGGCTTACTGGTAATACTCATGATCTTCCGCCCCAACGGCCTACTAGGGGATGTCCGCGTCTACGACCTCAAAAAACGTTGGGGGCTAGGTGGTAAAAAATAGCTGGGTCAGGAAACGAATTAACCACAGATGGACACGGATACGCCTACGGCGTTTCACAGATGAACACAGATGATTAAGAGCTAATATTACATAACTATTCTGATTGGCTATTTGGAGGTTAATGAGGCTATTAATCTAGTTATTGATTGCAAAATAAAGGCACCTAGAAACAGGTGCAGGCGAAACGCTTATGAATAATTCCTTAATATAATCCGTGTTCATCTGTGTGCCGCAGGCATCTGTGTCCATCTGTGTAGAATTTCGTACTCCTTGAGGTGATGATATGGCGATTTTGGAATTGAAGGGTATAAGTCAGGAATTCGGGGGGCTCAGGGCCTTGGATTCTATCGATATGGCCATTGAGCCGGGCGAGATATTCGGCATCATCGGTCCCAACGGGGCCGGCAAGACCACCCTTTTCAACATTATTACCGGCATCTATGAGCCGACTCAGGGCGAGGTTATCTTCCGGGAGCACAACATCAACCGGTTGCCGGCCTATCAGGTGGCGCGGCAGGGTATTGCCCGGACCTATCAGAATATACGCCTTTTCAAGAAACTATCCGTTCTGGACAATATTCGGGTCGGTTGCTACGGGGTTACCCGAAACGGCATCCTGGCCGGCATGCTGAGGCTGCCGCCAGCCCGGCGGGAGGAGCGGCAGACCATGGATGAGGCGGTGCGGCTGCTGGAATTAGTCGGTCTATATGATCGGCGCTGGGAGTACGCCGACAGCCTGGCCTACGGCGAGCAGAGAAGACTGGAGATTGCCCGGGCTCTGGCCCTTAATCCCTCTCTGCTGCTGCTGGATGAACCGGCGGCGGGTATGAATTCCAGCGAGAAACAGGAACTGGTGAGCTTGATTCGCCGGATTCGCGAGGAGATGCAGCTTACCATTCTGCTGGTAGAGCACGACATGAATCTGGTGATGAATATCTGCGAGCGCATCGCGGTTTTGGATTATGGGCGCCGGATTGCCCTGGACACCCCCGTCCAGGTTAAGAATAACCCCGCAGTGATCCAGTCCTATCTGGGAGTCGAGGCATGAGGCTGGCCCTGGTTTACCTCGCCCTGTTCTTTTCCATTCTGTGCATGTCCACTTCCTCTATAATGATAAAATTCAGTGCCGCCCCGGCCCTGATTATCGCCCTTTACCGTCTCTTTTTCACCTCGCTTCTGGCTACGGGCATTCGCGGACGGCGGCTCCCGGCCAGTATATCGGCTATCAGCAGCAATTTGTTGTATATCATCGGGTCGGGGGTTTTTCTGGCCCTCCATCTGGGCTTTTGGATCACTTCGCTCAATTACACCAGCGTGTCCAGCTCGGTCCTGTTCACCAATCAGCAGGTTATCTTCGTTTTATTGTTTTCGATTATATTTCTTAAGGAAAAGCCTACTAATATGGCGATAGTCGGTATAATCGTGGCGGTGGCCGGTTCGGTTCTGATTGCCCAGGGCGATCTGAAATTCGGTCGCTTGTCCGGGGATATGCTCTCCCTGGCCAGCGGGCTCTTTGTGGCGATTTATTACTTGATCGGGCGGCGGGCACGCTCCCAGGTCGATACCATGACCTATACGGTGATAACTACCGGGGTGGCGGCCCTGGGCTTGCTGGCTGCCTGCATATTCAGCGGCCTAAGTCTGACCGGTTACCGTAATATCGACTGGCTGCTTTTTTTCTTAATGGCCCTGGGGCCGGGACTGGGCGGTCACGGCATCCTTAACTGGGCCTTGGGATATGTCAAGGCGCCGCTGGTATCGGTCTCCATCCTGGGCGAATCGGTCGGGGCCAGTATCCTGGCATGGATCATCTTCGGTGAAAACCTGCTCTGGTATCAAATCATCGGAGGCATTCTCATCCTCACCGGCATCTATATCGCCGCGGCCAACGAAGGCAAAGCCGAATCCGCGCCTGCTGAATAACACAGCCTGGGCACTAGGGGCGGTACTGCCAGCGACACAAGGGGACGATTCTGCTGTGCAAATCTTTGATTGACACAGCAGAACCGTCCCCTTGTATCTTTCTTATCCGGGGTCTGGCCGCAGTCTCCGCTAAACTTGCCAGTATTATTATTGTCATAGCCATCACCACCATTGCTACCTTTGCCTTGCTATATAAAGTAAAAGTAAATCCGCGAACAAAAGATTATTATATGGAATAAATAAATTTAAAAGAGTAAAAAAGGAAAATTAGAAGAATATATAAAAAGTAATTAAAATAATGGACACAGAGGAAATAATGTGGAATAGTATAAATAATTTAAAGAAGGTAAGGTCAAATGCAAATTCACATAAATATTAGCGAAAAAGGATTAAAAAAAAGCAGCTATTCCATAGACCTATATCATTCTAAACCTAGTTTCCAGAAACCAAGCCCATAAATGAATACGAATGAATACATGGATATGTAAGAGCAAGGAAACTTATCACGCGAGGCAGCACCCGATGTTTAAAATAGGAGCACACTTGGGCTTATAACAATAGAACCGTCTCCGTGGCAAAGTATTAAAAAAATATCTAGAAGGAGGTGAACCTTCGATATGCAAGCCTCATCAGTGTTTCAATTGTTTGTATCCAGCGCCGGTTTAAAACCAGTATGTTTACTCAATTGGTATCAACCCAGAGTGCCAGAGTAAACATTCTTACGAAAATCAATATAATAGGGAGATGATTTTTTTGAATAAGATATGGAAAAGGCTTATTTTGCTTATAGCTGTTATTACTTCTTTGGGTTTTAATTTAAATCCAGCTTGGGCTACTTCATTAAGTGTTCCAATACAAGGTCAATATCCTTATGGCAACCTGTGTTGGGCTACAAGTTCTTCGATGATAATTTCATATTTTAATGGTGAAAATACTAATCGAACGGTTACAATTGCCCAGGATAAATATGGACTTGACGATTTTAATAAGACAGCGCAAATTGAAGATTCAAGAAATGCTGTAAATACTTATGCCGGAAGGTATGGTACTATTAGTAATAGTGCTTTATCTTGGTTAAATGTTAAACGTCAAATAGATTGGGGATATCCAATTTACGCCAGGTGGAATTATTATAGCAGTGCACATGCTGTAGTTGTAAAGGGCTATAACGAAGGGAATTATCGGATAATTTATAATAATCCTACTTCCACTGGGGCTGAGTACAGTGAAAACTACGATTGGTTTGTTAGCAACGAAGATTTTGTCTGGGATAAATCTTTATATTATTTCTAAATGAGGGGGTATATATGTGAAAAAATTAATCATTTTTTTTATGGCTATATTCATTTTTAGCAGTTCAATTATAGCTCAAGCTGAAATGCCGGTTGAAGATGCGATTCAAAAGCAGCAAATCGATAAATCGAAGGAATTATCGGCAATACAAAACGCTATTAACGCAAATTCATCTGAACCAAAGCAGTTTGAAATGACTTTTCGCAATCGTCTGCAGGTCAAAGAACAAGAACTTAGTTTTGGTACTCCATATAAAGTATATATAGTCAGCAGGGATTTTATAAACACCATAATAAATAAAAAACAGATTGCCGATCTAGAGAAATCCTATTATCTATGGGAGGTACCGATAATATATCAGGGAAAACCAATTGATACTTTTCAGGTAGCATTGTTTCAAAATAAATATCAAATTGTTCGTTTAGGCGGTTATTTATCTCCTGAAGATATTGTCTTTAGTTGCAATCCCCAGATGATAAGCCAAGTGGCAAATAATAATTCTATAAAAACAGCTGATACATTTATACATTATAGAGTGGCGCCATTTGAAAGTGATTATCTGTGCTTTGTTGATGGAAGTAATGAATATTTTTATCCTCTTGGCTTTTTTGGGCAAAAAGAGTCATTTGGTCTATCAAGTAAAACCTTCTATTCCCGTCAGCAGATAGAAGAAAAAATTGAACCAGTAGTAAATCAGTGGATGAACCATCTTGGTCGCTAAAGGTAACAATCAATTACTTTAAAAGACCAAAAGAAGGCATTGCATTTCCTGTACTTAGAATAATCTGTCACGGAGATACACAGAGACGTAAGGACACAAGGGACACAAGGGGACGGTTCTGCTAGTGTCAATCAAAGGTTGACACTAGCAGAACCGTCCCCTTGTGTCTAAAGATCTCGACCCCCTTGGCATGTTACCATCCCTTCTTGTCAACTCGTGGTATTACCTGAATGCATAGCCTGTTTATGCCAGGGAACACTAGGGGCAAATACAATCAGGGGTTTTATGGCATGAGGGTGTTGCCGCGCAAGCCGCTTAAAAGCGATAGCTTAATCCAGCGGAATCAGGAAGAAATTGAAAATACTACATTTCCGCCTGGGCTGGAGGAAAAGCTATCTTTAATTAAACCATATATTAATAATAGCGATGATATTATAAATCGCAGCCTGAATATAGGAAAAGACAGTAAACGCCGGGCTGTTCTCATATATATAGAGTCAGTTATCGCTAAACCAATCCTGAATGAGGATATCCTTCGCCCACTAATGCTGGCTGATTTAACACCTGAAGAGGGCAGTCCCGATCTGGCTCAAAGGGTTGCCGATCACCTGCTGATGGTCGGGGTTGTTAAGCTCACCGATCTTCTGAAGGAAACGGTTCATTATATCTATGACGGGATGGTATTGCTGCTGGTAGATGGCATGAGCCGGGTATTGGCTATTGACATCCATGATGGCGAGTTCAGAGCGATCGACGAGCCGCCCGGGGAAAGGACGGTAAGGGGCTCCCGGGAAGGGCTGATCGAGATTCTCGATGTGAATATTTCCATGATCCGCCGCCGGCTAAGGGATCCTAAACTGGTGGTCAAGAAGACCATAGTAGGCAGACGCACCCGCAACCCGGTAGCGATTATTTATGTTGAAGATATAGCTTCACCGGAATTGGTGGCGGAAGTAGAGCGTAGGATTGCTGCCATCGATACCGATGGCATAGTAGCCTCAGGCTATATCGAGCAGTTTATTGAAGACCAACCCAGTGCACTCTTCCCGCAGGTTTGGTCCAGCGAGCGACCGGACAAATTAACCATGAAGTTGCTGGAAGGCCGCATCGTCATAATAGTGCACGGGACCCCGCTGGCATTGGTGGTGCCCTCCCTTTTTGTCGAGTTCCTGCAGGCTTCCGAAGACTATTATGAGCGCACCCTGGGTAGCGGATATCAAAGGCTGCTCAGGTTTTTCGCCTTTTTTGCCGCCGTTTCCCTTCCCGCTTTATATATCTCCCTGCTGAGTTTTCTTCCCGAAATGCTGCCGGTCACCTTGATAACCAGCCTGGCTCAGGCCCGCAAGCAGGTGCCCTATCCGGTGTTTTTTGAAACCATTGTGCAGGAGTTGATTATTCAGTTGGTGATCGAGTCCGGCCTGCGCCTGCCAGGATCGGTGGGGCAAACCGTGGGGGTGGTGGCCGGAATTATACTGGGACAGGCCGCGGTTTCCGCCAAACTAGCCAGCCCAGGAATCATTATCGTTATAGCCATCACCGCCATCGCTACCTTTGCCTTGCCCTCCAGCTCGATGATATTGGCCAGCCGGGTGGTGCGTTTGCCCATGCTCTTTCTGGCCGCCGCCTTCGGCTTATTTGGATTTTCTATGGGTTGGCTGTTGCTGCTCACCCATATGACCAGCCTGGAAACCCTGGGGGTGCCATATTTTGCACCCTTTGCCCCCACCAGATACCGCGACCTGCAGGATGCCCTGTTCAGATTTCCTTTATGGAAAATGGAGAAACGACCAGCGTCTATTCCTCATCAGGATGACCGCCGTCAGGGCAACACCAGACCACCGGGAGGTCAAAATGGGAAGTAAAGTTGACGCCACCATAACCAGTAAGCAATTGGTTTTTGTTATTCTGGGAGCTACCATCGGCATAGGGATTCTTAGTCTTCCCCGTACCCTGGTAAGCGCTGCCGGGCAAACCGCCTGGCTGGCCTTGCCAGTTGCGGCCCTGGTCCCATTACTTTCTTTATTCATGATTGAACGTCTCTACCGGCGTATACCAGCAGTAAATTTTGTCGAGCTTAATCAGAGGCTGCTGGGCAAAATAATGGGATTTATTGTGGTTGCGTTATTCGTGGTTTATATTATTATCTTTGAATCTGTGGTTATCAGGACCTTTGCCGATGTAACCAAGGTATATATGCTGCCGGCCACACCTCTATGGGCCATACTCCTGCTTATAGCATTTTCCGTATATTATGTGATCAGTAAGGGTTCGCGGGTGGTAGCCAGGATGAATGAACTGATTTTCTATATCATGTTTATTACTCTGGTTACGGGCTTGATCCCTTTGCCTAAGGGCGATTACACCAACCTCCTGCCCCTGTGGGAATTTGATATCGGTGGTCTGATGAAGGCATTTTTTAATAGCGCTTTTGCTTTTGAGGGGATCGAGATCCTGATAATTATCTATTCCCTGGTCGAGAAGAAGGAAAGGATACTCAAGGCCGGATTTATAGCCCTGGTTTTTACATTAGCATTATATATCTATGTTTTGATACTGGGTATTCTGGTTTTAAGCCCTACTTTGGTGAATTCTTTACTTTGGCCAGGTATCTATTATTACAAAACCGTTAGCTTTTCGGCATTTCCACGCCTCGAGTTTATTCTCCTGGCCATTTGGGTGGGCCTGGGTGCCCGCCCGGCCATAACCATGGGTTTTGCTGCCTGTTTATCACTTCATCAGCTCTTAAAGATCAGCGACCAACGCTTTCCCCTCCTGGTACTGGCGGTGATCGCGGTTATGTATGTATTGGCTTTTCTACCCAGCGACATTTTTGATGTATTTCAAATTTGGGACTATGTCGGTTTAATGTCGCTGGGGGCCAGTCTGCTCTACCCTGCTCTGCTTACTCTGGTAGCCTTCGTTCGGGGGTACAGATCATGATAAGAAAGATCCCCATTTTGCTTTTGATCACGATTTTAACAACAGCGCTGGCGGGTTGTTGGGATGCCAGTGATGTTGATAAACTGGCTTTTCCCTTGTGCGCCGCCTATGATCTACACACTGGCGGAAATACGGGCAGGAAGCAGGTTGATGTTACAACCTTAATACCCAGTCTCTCCCCGGAGGCTCCCAGCAAGGTGCATATTCAAACCCTGTCGGAAAGAACTACCGCCTACGCCAGGCAGCCCAGGAATTATTATGATGCTGATGAATACCTGCCGGGTATCAACCAGGTGTTGATCATAGGAGATGACCTGGTAAGAAAAGGTTTTAAGAATTATTTGGATACCCTGCGGCGGATTCCGGGTGTTACGGGGACCATGCTTTTTGCAGTAGCTGATGGCCGGGGGGAGGATATACTGAAAACCCCCGCGAAGAACTTCCCGAATAACGGAATTTACCTCATAAATCTCCTGGAAGATGCGCAAAGGAAGAGTTTTACTCCAACAGTCAGATTATTTGAATTGTTTGTTAACCTGGGGCCGGGCAAGAACCCGGTTTTACCCGTGGTAAAAAGTAACCGGGATAGGGTAATAATTAATGGAACGGCTCTTTTCAGAAAAGATAGGCTGATATATTTATGCAATACTGACGAAACCAGAACTTTGATGATGTTGAGGGGATTGAAAGCGCAAGGGTACTATCCCTTTGTATTGCAGGAGAAAGGCCAAGAGGAGCGGGGGACCATATTTGTCGGCAATAGCCGCAAGGTTAAGATTAAGCGACAGGGAGATGAATTCACTTATTTAATTAACATTAAGATACAGGGGATTATAGTCGAGCACCTGAATCATCCCCAAAGCCTTGACAGGGAATGTATGGCATGTATTGAAGACTCGGTGGCTCGCAGCATTGAAGGTGAATGCTGGCGTTTCTTGGACAAGATGCAAAACGAATTAAAAACCGATTGTATAGATATAAATAAATACGCCCTGGCCAAATGGCGCCGGGAGCTGACCCCGATCATTGATCGGGAGGAGTTTATTGAGCAGGCACAGATTAAGGTCCAGGTGGAAGTCCATCTGGAGAATGCGGGTGAGGTATTATAGGGGACGAGCGGGTCGATGACAAGGGGACGGTTCTGCTGTCATATAAGTGAAGGGCGGGCTGGCCCGCCCCTCAACAAGGTCTATTTATACAGCGTGGTCCAGGTGGCGTCGGGGAAATAGTGCATAACGATCTGCTTGGCATTTTTGCCTTGCTTAGCCATAGCGTCAGCCCCCCATTGCTCCATGCCTACCCCGTGTCCCCAGCCGCTGCCGCTGAAAACGACGTTATTGCCTTCCGCTTTTACACTGGAAAGGACGGTGGAATAGAGGCGGTCCGGGCCTATCTTGGCCCGCAGATCCACGGCCGGGATAGTTGCTTTTCCTGCGGTAATGGCAGTAGCCCGGCCAGAAGGGCCGCGCTGGCTGATACGGATATCGTCGAGGGAGCCGGCTTGGCTGCCCATTAGCTGCTGCACCTCGGAACGGGGTATCTTTACTGTCCAATTCCGGTATTTAGCCGGGGCGTACTTCAGGCCGTTGGTAGGTACCGGCTTCAGGTAACCCGCCTTAGTCTTCAGCTTAGGAAAGCCTTCCTCGATACTGGCGGTTTTGGTATTGGATGCCGAATGAAAGAGGGCATAGACGAACTTCCCGTTGTAGGTCAGGGCCTGGCCGCGGGTCTGGTCTACCGCCTGGGAGATGAGCGGTGTTATCTTGTTCTCGTCATATTCCTGAAACTCGGTATGGGAATCGCTCATATCGGTGCCGTGCTTGCCGCGGGTGCCATTTTCGTACTCGATTAAGGCCAACGTCATGGTACGGGCCACAATGGCCTGGGCTTTAAGGGCTTCCAGCGGATATTTGGGGCCTACTTCCGCCGCCACTACTCCCTTCAGGTACTTTTCCAGTTTGATACTTTCTTTTTGACCGGTAGCGGTCCGGTAAATGGTGAAGGTGGGTTCACTCTTGTATTTGGTAACCTCGGAGCTCAGTTGGGCCGGTTTCTTCACGGCTTGCGGCACAGGCTTCTTGCTCTTTTGCTGACAGCCGGCCAGACCCGCGATAAGCACCAGAATTAAGCAGAGAGCCAGGCTTTTGCCGATGGATGACTTCCTGGGCAATACATATCACTCCTTTTTTTCGATTAGCTTGCCCAGCGGGTGAGATAATAGACGCAGATATAATTTATATATTACCAACTTACGTAGTTAACATATAATGAAATAAAACTGTGATGTCATTGTGGAGGATTGCAATGACAAATACGATAGCGCTCGCAAGGGGGGCTTTTTTTGCATATTGTTCTGGTGGAACCGGAGATTCCGCAAAATACGGGGAATATTGCCCGCACCTGTGTCCTTACCGGTACGGTTCTGCATCTGGTCGGTCCGCTGGGGTTTTCCCTGGAGGACCGTTATTTAAAAAGGGCGGGTCTGGACTACTGGGATAAGCTGGAGATGTACCGCTGGGACAGTTTAAGCGAGCTGTTGGAGTCTTATCCGGATAATAAGCTATACCTGGCTTCCACCCATGCTAATACCCGCTTCGATGCCGTTAAGTATACTATAAACGATATGCTGGTCTTCGGCAGTGAGAGCCGGGGGTTGGGACCGGAGATTCTTGCCCGTTATCCGGACCGCCTCATACGAATTCCCATGCAAGACTACGGGCGTTCACTTAATTTGTCCAACTCCGCTGCGGTTATATTGTTTGAAGCCTTGCGCCAGTTGGATTATCCTGGCTTGGTTTAAGCATGTCGGTATCAAAAAAAACAGATAATTAATGACACATATAAATAAGTTTGTGCAATAATTAATAACAACAGATATAGATAATTTATCCATTTAAAAAGGGGAGTTGTAAAGATGCGCGTATTGGTAGCCGCCGACGATGCTCTTTCACGCAAGATACTCGAAGATTGTTTAACGGACTGGGGTTATGAAGTAGAGTTGGCCAAGAATGGCGAAGAAGCCTGGAGAATACTGCGGGATGATAACCGGCCAAATATTGCGATACTCGATGGAATTATGCCGGGAATGAACGGCCTGGAGGTCTGCCAGCGCTTAAGAGACCTGGTTCTGCCCAGTTATGTTTACGTTATTATCCTGACCGCGCTGGATAAGGCGGAAGATGTGGTGAAAGGCCTGGTATCCGGGGCTGATGATTATATTATCAAGCCGTTTAACTATGATGAGTTGAAATATCGCTTAAAGATTGGCGAGCGGATCATCAACCTGGAACAACGGATACTGCGCATGGCACGCACGGATTATCTGACCGGGTTGCTTAACCGGTGCGCTTTTATGGACCGGTTATCCGGTGAAATCAACCGGGCCTGGCGTCAGAGGAGCAATATGGGAATCATTATTGCCGATATCGATTATTTTAAGCGGGTGAACGATACGCACGGCCACCAATCCGGCGACCTGGTGCTGCAGGAGGTGGCCAAAGTGTTGCACGAGAGCTGCCGTCCCTATGATATTGTCGGCCGTTACGGCGGAGAAGAGTTTATTGCCTGTTTACCCGGAGCCAATCTGCAGGACAGTTGGAAAATAGCTGAAAGAATGCGGACGGGGCTGGGAGAACAGCCGATTACTTTGCCTAATGCCGGGATATCGCTCCAGATAACTGCCAGCTTTGGGGTGGCTGGGTTGCCGGGGGGGAGTGACATGACTGACAATGAGCTGATCCGCTTGGCGGACGATGCGCTCTATAGTGCCAAGGAGGCCGGGCGCAACCGGGTTGTAACCGCAGAAAACAAGCTATAGCCGAGGGCAGGCAGGAGACAGGGTTCCTTTGTCTGCTCTATAAAGCAAAAAAAGCCCTTTCACAAGGGCTTTTTCCGAGATACCAGGAATACCTTTATTCAACCGGTACGGGTGCCTCAACCGGACATACGTCAGCGCAAGAACCGCAATCAGTGCATAATTCAGCATCAATTTCGTATTTATCCTCGCCCTCAGAGATTGCCTCAACAGGACATTCGTCCAAACATACGCCACAGGAAATGCATTCATCGGTTATTTCGTAGGTCATCCATATCTCCCTCCTCTGCCACAAGTAAACTATTAGCATTATAATGAACGCTATTTTGTTTGTCAATTTTGAAAAACAATTTAAAAAAAACATTTTGCTTAAGCCATTAATTGGGGTTTGGCTGGGATTGTTTTTAAGCGCATTGCCCGGTCCCGCCGGTTGTAGTACTATTAGGCATGGGTGATGGGCGGGCAGTTCCCGATGTTTCATGGAGCGGATGGAGGCGGCGCTAATGAAATGTATCTTATTGGCAAATGGAGAATATGGTGATTTGGCATTATATAAAGCGGTTACTGCGGGCGCCGACTGTGTTATTTGCGCCGATGGAGGCGCTAATTACGCCTACCAGCTGGGATTGACCCCTGATTATATAGTAGGGGACATGGACTCGATAGAGCCTGAGGTAAGCGCGCACTTTGCCGGGAGCGGGACAGTGCTTAAAAAATACCCGCGCTCCAAGGATTTTACCGATACCCAATTGGCCTTTTCTCTGGCCCAGGACTTGGGGGCCCGGGAGATCATACTGCTGGGCACGCTGGGTGGCCGGCCTGATCATGCCATGGCCAACCTCTATGCCGGATTGACAGCGGCTGAGCGGGGAATCAAGGTCATCCATTATACCCCGCAGTGCAGGGTATATCTGCTCCATGGCCAACTCACTCTGCAGGGCAGCCCCGGAGATCTGGTATCGGTATTGGCGCTGACCGAGCGCGCTACCGGAGTTTATGAGACCGGCTTCGCATACCCTCTCAATAATGTGGTTTTGGAAATGAATAATCCCTTTGCCGTTTCCAATATTATGTCCGCCAGCCAGGCGGAGATCCGGGTCAAGCAAGGCATCTTGCTGGTTTTCCACTATTTCTCTTGAAGACCGGTGGCCGGGCCGGTGCAAAACCCGGCAATATGTCTTATTATAGATATAACGTGTTCATAGGCTTACACATTAACGCGAATAAAAATGGGCCAACCATTTACCGTTCGCCGCCTGGAGGATACCACTTTGGATATAAGTTACCTTTCCGGAGTTTTCGCCAGTCCCTGGGATATCATTCGGAGTATCGTAGATATTGCCATAGTTTCTTATGTAATATACCGGCTGTTGGGATTGCTCACGGGCACTCGGGCCGAACAGCTGCTCAAGGGCCTGATCCTGCTGCTGGCTTTTACGGTCGTCGCCAGTTACTTCAAACTTACCATGGTAAACTGGCTGATGGAGAAGCTATGGATTGTTTTCGCCATTGTTTTGCCCATCGTGTTCCAACCGGAACTTCGGCGTTTTCTGGAGCAGTTGGGGCGCGGGCGCTTCTTTTCCTCACGTTATTATGAAAACAATGAAAACAACCGGCATATCCAGGAAATCGTCGCTGCGGCCGAGGACCTGGCTCGACAGAAGACCGGGGCCTTGATGGTATTGCCCAGAGATACCGGCATCGGTGAATACCTGGACAGCGGAACCCGCCTGGACGCCCAGATCAGTTCCAGTCTCCTGCAGAGTCTTTTCTATCCCAATTCACCTTTGCACGATGGAGCTGTGATTATTAAGAACTGGCGTATAGAGCGGGCCGGCTGCTTCCTGCCGCTGACTGTCAATCCTAACCTGAACCGCGAATTGGGCACCCGACACCGGGCCGCCATCGGTATCAGCGAATTGTCCGACGCCCTGGTCGTGGTGGTATCAGAAGAGACTGGGGTTATCTCCCTGGTAGGCGACGGTGAGATCAGGCGCAATCTCAATGGCGCAACCTTGAGCGAGATTTTGCATCGTGAATTAAGCAGGCTAGAGTCGGAGACGGGATCATGGTTTAGGAGGTGGACGGGCGATGGCCGTGAACCCAGGCAATAATCTCGGATTGAAAATAATCTCTGTATTGTTGGCCTTGCTGCTGTGGGCCTATATCGCCAATCAAAACCAGGGCATCGCCAGTCAGCATACCACCGGGGTCAGTCTGCGCTATACCAACCTGGGCGAAGGCCTGGTGGTTAGCGGCCCTGAGCGGGTAGCCGTAAAATTATGGGGTTCATTCCGGGAGACCGCTGAGGTGGAGGCCTATGTCGACCTGCATGGACTGGGCGAGGGTAGCTATCTGTTGCCGGTGCGGGTGCAAAATGTTCAGGGAGCTATGTTTGCCAGCGTACAGCCGGACAAGGTGGAGGTGAGTCTGAAACGCACCACTCGCCACGAGTTCAAGCTGGGCTATCAGGTTGCTCAGAGTCCTCCGCCGGGTTATGAGCTGCTGGACGTGGTGTTCGTTCCCGACCGCTGCCTGGTAACCGGAGACGAATATGCCTTAAAGCAGGTGAAACGAGTAATAAGTTCGCTGGAATTGGGTAATACCAAGGAAAGTACTACCAGCAAGGTAAGACTGACAGCGATTGATGCCGGGGGCAAACCGGTGCAAAAGGGTATCCGAATAACCCCGGAGCAGGCCGAGGCCTATACCGTGGTAGTTCCCAAACTGGCCAGCAAAAAGGTAGCAGTGAACCCGATTTTGCAGGGAAAACTGCCGGAGGGCAGTCAGGTGCAGGAGGTACGGGTTGATCCGGCCTCGATTACCCTGCGCGGTAATGAGGAAGCCATAGCCTATATTGATGAGGTAGGCACCGCGGAGATCAGTCTGGAAGGGCATAAGCAGACCTTTAGCCAGGAGGTTGCCATTCAAGAACTGCAGGATGTCAAGACTTATCCCTCCCGGGTATTGGTCGAGGTTATAATTGCCAACAATAGCGAGGAAGTAACACAGTAATGACCATTCGTCTGCGGGGCGTCAGAATGCCCCTGGATCATTCAAGCGGGCGCTTGCTGAAGGCGTCAGCCCGCAAACTTAATATAAAGGAAACGGACATAGTTTCCTTAAGTATCAACCGCAAAGCCGTAGATGCCCGTCGTCAAAAGGTGCAATTTATCTATACTGTGGACCTGGAATTGTCGGAGGGGCGGGAACTGTCTGCGGATGTCTTGAATCTTCCCGAGGTAAGTCTGGTTAAGACGATGGATTACCAGGCGGTAGCTCCCGGCGGTGCTAGTCTGCCATTTTCACCGCTGATCGTAGGTTCGGGACCGGCTGGATTATTCTGTGCCCTGTATCTGGCCCGGCAGGGTTACCACCCGGTGGTTATCGAACGGGGGCCGGATATAGCTCGCCGCATCAGGGCGGTGGAAGGCTTTTGGCGGGGCGGGGCGCTTAATCAACAGGCCAATGCCCAGTATGGCGAGGGCGGGGCCGGGACCTTTTCCGACGGCAAATTGACCGCCCGCAGCGGCGACGAGCGTATCAAGCTGGTCCTGCAGACCTTTGTGGATTATGGCGCCAGCGACGAGATACTCTACGTGAAAAAGCCCCATGTGGGAACCGATATTATCCGGCAGGCGGTGCAAAAAATCCGCCGGGAAATCATAGACCTGGGCGGAGAGATATACTTTGAAGCCTGCCTTACCGATTTAAGGGTTAACCAGGGACGGTTGCACAGCATAATAATAAACCATGAGATAGAGCTGCCGGTTTCCCTGTTGGTACTGGCTACCGGCAACAGCGCGCGGGATGTCTACCATTTGCTTTATAAGCACGAGGTCAGGCTCAGTCCCAAGGCCTTCGCCCTGGGCGTTCGGGTGGAGCATCCCCAGGAAATCATTGATCATACGCAATACGGAGCCTTTGCCGGGCATCCCCGGCTGGGGGCGGCGGATTATCATCTGACCTGGCAGGATCGGGCCGGAGGCCGGGCGCTTTATACCTTTTGCATGTGTCCGGGCGGCTACGTGATTGCGGCTGCTTCGCAAGCGGGGGGAGTAGTGACTAACGGCATGAGCTATGCCGCGCGGGACAGCGGTGTAGCCAACAGCGCCCTGGTAGTGACAGTCACCCCGGCGGATTGGGAGCACACTACGCTGGGGGGCATTAAACTGCAGGAAGACCTGGAACAGAGGGCCTTTGCCCTGGGTGGCGGCAGCTACCGGGCTCCGGCGCAGCTGCTCAGCGATTTTATGCAGGAGCGGACCACTTCCTCCCTGGAAGGCTCACTGGCTACTTATCAACCCGGGGTGAGCCCGGCTAATCTAGGGCAGCTGTTTTCTCCGGAAATCTGCGGGGTCATGCAGCGGGGGATCGGAGCCTGGGGGGCTAAGATGCCCGGATTCTTACATGACCGGGCCGTGCTGACCGGGGTGGAGACCCGGACTTCCGCTCCGGTGCGGCTGGATCGCGATGAAAACATGTGCTCCAGCCTGAGCAATCTATATCCCTGCGGGGAGGGTTCCGGGTATGCCGGGGGAATTGTCAGCTCAGCGGTAGACGGCATCAAGGTAGCGGAAAAGATCATAGGTACCTACCGCCCGCCAAGCAGCCAACCCCGCATCGATCATCCCAGCATCATCAACGCCCGTGATTTGGATTAGGGGGAACGATTCACCATAGATACACACAGATTAGTCACAGATGAACACAGATAATATTAATGGGAATACAGATGAATTAATTGTACTACATTGGGATGATTGAACCATTGAAAGATTATTAATTACCTTGACTTGAGTTATTATAATTATTAGATGTAGAGAATTTTATAACCATAATGGAATATGTTGCTATAGGTTGCCTTCTATCAAATCAATGGTCTTCTTTCATATAATTATCTGTGTTAATCCGTTTTAATCAGTGTCCATCTGTGGTTAATTATCATTTGAGGAGGAGTTTTGGTGGGTACTTTGTTTGGGACTGACGGGGTACGGGGAGTAGCCAATGTGGAGCTTACCGCCGAGTTGGCGTTTAATCTGGGGCGGGCAGGCGCCTGTGTCCTGGCCCGGCATGACGGGGAGAAACGCCCCCGTATACTGGTGGGGAAGGATACCCGTATTTCGGGGGATATGTTGGAAGCGGCCCTGGTGGCCGGCATATGTTCAACCGGTGCCGACGCCCTGACCGTAGGAGTGATACCCACCCCGGCCATAGCCTACCTGACCCGCAAGTACGGAGCCTCTTGCGGGATAGTCATTTCCGCCTCACACAACCCGGTGGAGGACAACGGCATCAAGTTCTTCGGCTCCAGTGGCTATAAGCTGCCAGATGAGATTGAAGCCGAGATCGAGGATACAGTAAACTTTGGCACCAGTGATTTGTCAAGGCCGTCCGGGCCAGAAGTAGGAAGGCTGCAGACCATTGCAGAAGCCGAGAGCAACTATTTGAGTTTCCTTTGTTCATCCTATAATTTGGAGGAAAATCTGTCTGATCTTACCCTGGTGGTCGATTGCGCCAACGGTGCGGCCTACAGTGTCGGCCCCGAAATGTGGCGCCGCCTCGGGGCGAAGGTCATAGCGATCAATGACCAGCCCAACGGGATAAATATCAATCACAAGTGTGGTTCCACCCATGTCGATATGCTGCGGCAGGCGGTCATAAATAATGGGGCCGATATAGGCATAGCCTATGATGGCGACGCCGACCGCTGTATTGTAGTCGACGAATTGGGCCAAGAGCTGGATGGTGATTTCATAATGATGATCTGCGCGCTCGATCTTCAGCGGCGCGGACTCCTGCAACCGCCATTGCTGGTAGCCACGGTCATGAGCAACATCGGGCTGGACATGGCCTTGCGCCCAGCCGAGATAAGTATTGAAAGCTGCAAGGTAGGCGACCGCTACGTACTGGAAAAGATGCTGGAGACCGGCGCGGTAATCGGCGGGGAACAATCCGGGCATATAATATTCAGAAAGTATGCTACTACTGGCGACGGGTTGCTCACTTCGCTCAAGTTGGCCGAAGCGGTTAAGAGAAGCGGTTGCCGGCTCTCCGAATTGGCAGGGCAGATGACCAAACAGCCACAGAAACTGGTCAATGTCAGACTGGATAACAAGGAAGCGGTTATGAACCACCACTTGGTGAAGGAGGCTCTGCTGGAAGCCGAATATAGGCTGGGTAAAAACGGTAAGCTGGTAGTACGCCCTTCCGGGACTGAACCCCTGGTGCGCATTATGGCCCAGGGACCGGAATTGGCTTTGCTGGAAGAGGTAATAGGCAATATCAAGACAGTAGTCGATCAAGTTTCCGCCGGCGCTAAATAACCTTCGCCGCAAGCTATATATACGATACACGTAATAATTATTGAGCTATAATAGTTGGCAGAAGCAAAGGAGGTGATGAGGAGCCCATAAGACATCACAATAGAGGAGGTGGAGAACAGTCAGAGTACGAAAAAAATCAGCGCCTGACCCGGCTGCGGATGAGCAGGCGGGTGACGAGGAGGGGGTTAATCGATATTTCGGCGGGTGCCCCCCGGTGACCACCATCGTGAGTGCAGTTACAAAACCGGACAGCAATGCCCGGCACAAAATACGGCACCAGTGGATTTAATAGAAGATCGTTGTTTGGAAAGTGTATTTTTCAAACAGCACACCACCTATCATTGCGAGTGCAGCGAGGCAATCTTGTTCTGCTGCTGGCTTTAATAATTTATTGAATAATCGGAGGTTTATATATATGTGCGGAATAATGGGATATATTGGCCAGGGTAATGCTATCCCGGTAATTGTGGACGGTTTGGCCCGGCTGGAATACCGCGGCTATGATTCAGCCGGCATAGCCGTTTATCGTGATGGCGGCGCTTCCGGGGCGGAACGCCTGGAAGTAACCAAGAAAAAGGGCCGGTTGGCTGACATGGTGACTGCGCTGGGCGATGCTGCCCCCAGCAGTTTGGGCATCGGCCACACCCGTTGGGCCACCCACGGTGTACCCAGTGATACTAATGCCCATCCCCATACCGATTGCACCGGTCATATAGCGTTGATTCACAACGGCATTATTGAGAACTATGCCCCACTGCGCAAGCAGTTGATGCTGGAAGGCCACGACTTTATCTCCGAAACCGACACCGAGGTGATGGTTCACCTTATTGAGAAATACTACGAGGATTCGCTGGAAGAGGCGGTACGCAAGGCACTGGGCGCGGTTTACGGCTCCTTTGCCATCGTGGTGATCAGTTCCAAGGAACCGGATAAAATCATTGCCGCCAAAAAAGCCAGCCCGATGATTGTTGGGCTGGGCGAGGGAGAAAACTATCTGGCCTCTGACATACCCGCTATCCTGGGCAAGACCAAAAGGGTCTACATCATCGAGGATAACGAATTTGTAGTTCTCACCGCTGACTCGGTCAAGATCACCGATTTCGAAGGCAATCCGGTGCAGAAGGAGGTCTACGAGGTGACCTGGGATCTCGAATTGGCGGAAAAGGGCGGCTTCGAGCACTTTATGCTGAAGGAGATCCACGAACAGCCGGAGGCCATCCGCAAGACTATGGCCGGACGTATAACCGACGGCATGGTGGATTTCTCCGATCTGGATTTTGACGACGTTTTGCGGAATATCGATAAAATTTTTGTGGTGGCCTGCGGCACCGCCTATCATGCCGGGCTGGTCGGGCGCTTGGCCATCGAAAAGCTGGCCGGCATACCGGTGGAGACCGACATAGCCTCGGAATTCAGGTATCGCCGGGTATTGTGGCAGCCCGACGATCTGATGATCGTTATCAGCCAGTCCGGGGAAACGGCGGATACCCTGGCCGCGCTGCGGGAGGCCAAAAAGCATGGCATCAAGGTTTTGGCGATAACCAATGTGGTGGGCAGCGCCGTGGCTCGTGAGGCTGACCGGGTCATCTATACCCATGCCGGGCCGGAAATAGCGGTGGCCTCGACCAAGGCCTATTCTACGCAACTGGTGGTCATGTATCTCCTGGCCATCCACTTGGCTAACCTTCGCCAGAGTTGCGAGGTGGATAAACTGAAGGCATTGGTCAGTGAGATGCTGTACCTGGATACCATGGTGGAAGAGGTGCTGAAAAACGATGAAGCCATCAAAGTACTGGCCGCCAAGTACAAGGACGTAGCGGACACCTTTTTCCTGGGCCGCGGCCTGGATTATGCGGTGGCCATGGAAGGTGCCCTCAAGCTGAAGGAGATCTCCTATGTGCATGCCGAGGCCTATGCCGCCGGAGAACTTAAGCATGGCCCCCTGGCCCTGATTCATGAGGATGTGCCGGTACTGGCTCTGATCACCCAGGATAAACTGGTGGATAAGAGCATGTCCAATATTAAGGAAGTAAAGGCCCGCGGTGCGGTGGTAATAGCCATCTGCAAGGAGAATCTGCAGGAAGCCTGCCAGGAATGCGACGAGCAGATCCTGCTGCCCCGGGTAAATCCGCTTTTGACCCCGATTGTTTCCGTAGTGCCGTTGCAGGTATTTGCCTATTATATGGCGGTCTACCGGGGAGCTGATGTCGATAAACCGCGCAATTTAGCAAAATCGGTGACAGTCGAATGAGTTTCGCTTGTGAATTCTATGTAAATAAATCATAAATAAACGGTCGAGTACAACTGAACAATAAAAACACAGCGGTCACTCAATATCTGGGTGGCCGCCTTTTTTATTGCATGGGGAAGCATGCTTCTATCTTCTCGCGGCCGCTTTCCGCTGTTGGTCTTCAGGAAAGGTTACATAATTTTTCATAAATATTTAATGTTTTGTTCATGCTTTTATCACTTTGGCCCCTTATACTGACCTTAGAACTCGGGAACAAGATTCTGAAGGTAAGAAAACATGAACCTATTAATAATTCTTACTGTGTTTGCGCTGGCGGGAATCTCTGAGGCGGCCGGCAGAAAAATTAATACCTTGTGCGGGATATTGCCGGGTTCGGTCGTTATTATCTATAAAAGGACTGCTTAGAGAACAACGCTAGGAAGGAGTGCGGGCGGCATGAGCGACATTTTTGCACAGTTCACCCTGTATATAAATCACTACGGATTGTGGCTGCTCGGCCTGTGCATTATACTGCAATGCCACGGTTTTCCCAGCGGGGCCAATTTTATGGTGATCGCCAGTGGTGCGCTGGCCGCTCTGGGCGAGTTGAATCCGCTTTCCCTGGTCTTAACGGTGGTGGCGGCAAACATCATCGGGGATCTTAGTTGCTATCTGCTGTGGAAGGGCTTGGGAAACCGCATTTTCCAATATTTTCCCGGGTTGAAAGCGCGACTGGACCAACCGATGGCCAAAACCGCTGATGCCTTTGAACGCTACGGCTTCCTGGCGGTATTGCTGACCCGCTTCCCAGTATCAGCCCTGGCCGTGGTAATGAATATTGCAGCCGGCACTGCCAACTGCCGATTCCGTTGCTTTGCCCCGGCGGTGGTGGTGGGTGAGACTATTTGGACCGCGTTTTATGTAGGAATAGGTTATTGGTTCGGCGATAGCTGGGAAGCGGTCTATTATCAGCTATCCCAATTCAGTTTGTGGGTGGCGCTAGGCCTAGGCCTGGCCATTGGTATCTACCTGAGCGCGAAACATATTATCAAGACCCGCCCCGTCCAACTCTATTAAGGGTTGGAGGTTCAACATAAATCATTCTCCAAGTTCCTTTAACTGAGCACGGGACCAAAAGTACCGTGCTATTTTCTTTTATGTTCGGCAAACGTGAACTGCCAATAGCTGGCTAATTTTGTTGGAAAGCCCGGATTCAATTTTACGAGTCACTCTTTTATTGCATTACATTATATTTCTGGAGCAGGAAACGGGGCCTGGCTTGTCGAAATAATCAGAAAAATGTCCCTAAATATGTGTGACCCATGGCATAATTTACATACAATTTTACGTGGTCATAAATGGGGTGTTGAAAATGGAACCGTTGTTATTGCCTGGAGAATTGCATTTAAGAAAATTTGTGGCTCCGGAAATTGTTTTTGGGGCTGGGGCCAGAAGCCTGGCGGGGCGTTATGCTCAGAACATGGGAGCACGCCGGGTAATGATAGTCACTGATCAAGGCGTAACAGATGCTGGTTGGACCGCCCAGGTTATTCAGTCCGTTGAAGATTTGGGACTGCCTTATGTGTTATTTGATGGAGTGACACCCAATCCCAAGGATTATGAAGTGATGAATGGAGCCGAGGTATACCAGTCGGCCAACTGTGATGTTATTATTGCCGTGGGTGGTGGAAGCGCCATTGATTGCGCCAAGGGCATAGGAATCGTAGGAACCAATCAGGCTGCTATCGGCGATTTCGAAGGAGTGGACCGGGTGGTTACCGCCATTCCTCCTCTGATTTGCATTCCTACCACAGCCGGAAGCTCGGCTGATGTGTCCCAGTTTGCCATTATTCTGGACAGCGGACGCCATGTTAAAATAGCTATTGTCAGCAAGGCGGTAGTGCCGGATGTAGCACTGATTGATCCTACCACGCTGATCACGATGCCGCCCTATCTGGCGGCATGTACCGGAATGGACGCCCTGACCCATGCCATTGAAGCCTATGTGTCCAATGCCAGTTCTCCCTTAACCGATTTGCATGCCCTGGAGGCGATCAGGCTGATCAGCGGATTCCTGGTGCCTTCAATAGCAAGCCCGCAAAACGTTATGCTCAAGAGCAAGGTTATGCTGGCCAGCATGGAAGCGGGACTGGCCTTCTCCAATGCCATCCTGGGAGCGGTTCATGCCATGGCCCACAGTCTGGGTGGTTTGCTGGATCTGGCCCATGGCGAGTGTAATGCTATACTGCTGGAACCGGTAATTGCCTTCAATTATATAGCCGCGCCGGAGAGGTATGCCCACATTGCTCAGGCTATGGGAGTTGACCTGGCCGGGTTATCAAAAAACGATATTAAACATGCCCTGATGGATGCTATCAGGCAACTGCGTAAGAATGCCGGGGTAACCAGGCAGCTTGGCGATATCGGGGTTAGCCGGGCGGACATTCCAGAATTGGCCGGCAAGGCCATTGAGGATGCCTGTATGGCTACCAATCCGGTGGCGCCGACTTTGAAAGAAATCGAGGATATCTACCATGCCGCCTTCTAGAAGGGGACCCACAGATTATGACGAATTACGCGAGCAGTTGATCGGACTGGGTGAACACTCTTTGCGCAAGAGCTATTATCCGGCTCTGCAGGAGAAAGCCGATGATCTGAAGAGATTTCGCGCTCTGCTGGATGAGAGCCATGATCTTATATTTCTCTTACAGATTCCTACTGGACGGATGATTGATTTTAATGATTCAGTATGCCAGCAATTGGGCTATGAAAGGGACAAGCTGCTGGATACCTCATTTGAAATTTTCATTAATAAGGATGGTAGGCTATGGGCTGCTATTCATAATACAGGTTCAGCCAAGCAAACGGGCCGCCAGACCTTCAACACCACTTTTAGGAAGTGTGATGGCAAATCCCTTCCGGTAGAGGTTACGTTTAGTCGGGTGAATTTTCAAAAGGTTGATTACGGGGTAGTGGTGGCTCGCGATATAACCGAACGGCTGGCGGTTGAAGAAGAATTGAAACAGGCGCACTTGTTATTGGAGCAGAGAGTGGAGGAGAGAACAGCTGCCCTGCTGCAGCTGGCGGAATCCCTGAAGGCCGAGATCACCGAACGTAAAAAGGCCGAAGAGCAACTAAAGTTTATGAGTCTCCATGATTTTCCTACCGGTTTGTATAATCGGGCCTATTTTGCCGAGGAGGTCAAACGCTTGGATGCCGGACGCCATTATCCGGTCAGTTTGATTATCTGCGACGTGGATGGCCTGAAGATCGTCAATGACTCGATGGGGCACGATGTGGGTGACCAATTGTTGATAGATGTGGCTAATGCATTACGGGCCGGAGTACGTGAGGGTGATGTGGTGGCCCGGGTTGGCGGAGACGAGTTTGCCATACTCATTGCCCATAATGCGGTTGACGATGTTGAGCAGGTAATGGACAGAATCAGGGTTTTGATTGACCGGCATAATCATCGCAAACAGACAGTGCCGATGATAATATCCATGGGGTATGCCACCAGTCCCGGCCGGGAAAAGAGCATTGATGATCTGTACCGTGAAGCGGATAACTATATGTATCAAATGAAGATCAATAATCGCCAGGCATCCGTGAAAAATCTAACCAAGTCCCTGGAAAAGGCTTATAAGGTGAAGGACTTTGCCGGTGAGAAACATGGTCAGCAATTATGGCGCTACAGCCTGGTACTGGCACAGGGCTTGGGACTGCCGAAGGATCAACTGCGCATGTTGAAGGTACTGGTAAAATATCACGATATCGGAAAACTGCGCATAAATGACAATATATTATTTAAACCCGGTCCCTTGACTGCCGAAGAAGAGATAACCATGCGTCAGCATTGTGAATACGGTAAACGAATTACCCTGGCTATCCCCGACCTTAAGGTGGTATCCGATTTGGTTTGGAAACATCATGAGTGGTGGAATGGCGGGGGTTATCCCCTGGGTCTGGCCGGGGGAGATATTCCGCTGTTATGCCGCTTGCTGGTTATAACCGATGCTTACGAAGCCATGACCGGGCTGCGGCCTTACCGTAGCTCTATGAGTCATGCGGAAGCCGCGGATGAGCTGCAAAGAATGGCGGCCATTCAGTTTGATCCCCATATGGTGGAGGTTTTTTTGCGGTCAATCAATAACGAGTCGGTTTGCTAGCATTAGTACCTTTGGCCAGCAAGATTCTCTCGGACTTTTTTGTGTATTAGAAAAGTGGTTTCTGATGACCGCCGTGCGGTGATCTTGTTCCATCTCGATATTCTGCATTTTTTAAACATTTCGCTCAATAGTACCCTTTGCCTGATCAGCCTGCCGGCTATATGCACGGAATTCTATTCCCGTGCTTGTTTATGCTGCGCCCGGCATGGGCGCAGCATAAACAAGCGATATTGTTATGGCCAACCGTCGTCGACACAGGATCATCGTGTCACTGACATGGAAACCCGTTGAGTAAGAAAAAGGTTATAGTGTAAAATAGATTATAAGTTTGCCCAAAAATAAGTAAAGTTATAGGTTACTGAAAAAATAACAGGTTTAAGGCAATGACTGTGTTTTAGTTCCTTAAGTTACCATAAAGACGTCAGGGGGTTAATATGAGATATAAGCAAGTATTTATTTATATTTTGCTATTATTTTCTCTGGTCGGGATTGTCTTAGGGGAGAACCCGGCAGCACTGGCAGCTGATACCGCTGGTAAAGCAGGGGAATTGAGCTATACCGATGTAAACAAACAAGATGCCAAT